>Ga0307488_10001096_pt1 | contig 22678 bp, 27 predicted proteins | sample SB02metaG_FD_202248 | JGI IMG/M metagenome (GOLD analysis project Ga0307488, IMG submission 202248) | Sea-ice brine microbial communities from Beaufort Sea near Barrow, Alaska, United States - SB 0.2 | ecosystem: Environmental > Aquatic > Marine > Coastal | place: USA: Alaska | collected... | reverse complement strand
GTACAAGCAACAAAAGATATAAAACCAGAGATATGGTAGACGAAAAAAAATATTACTATTCAGAGATATTTCATAGCATACAGGGTGAAGGACATTACACAGGCATTCCAACAGCATGGATAAGATTCTTCCTTTGTAATTTACAGTGCAGTGGATTTGGACAAGTAGATCCAACAGATCCAAGCACATATGATCTGCCTTTCGAGGACTTTGATGTTGATAGTGTAAAAAGAGTAGAAGACTTGCCTGTGTGGGAAAAAGGTTGTGATAGTTCGTACACTTGGGCAAAGAAATTCAAAAAGTTAATGGGACATGAAACACCTACAGTACTTGCAAACAAGATTGTGAACATACTTAAAACAGACACAAACACAAATGGTTTGTTCCTACATCCAAATTCTAGACAACATCAACACTTGTGCTTCACGGGTGGCGAACCTTTGATGATCACAGGCCAGGCCGCAAGTATTGGCATATACAGAGAACTAGAAAGACAGGCTAACTTGCCTAGTTCCATGACATACGAAACAAATGGTACACAAAAACTCACAGAACCATTCAAGCAATGGGTAAAAGATATTCCAGAAGAGATATTCTTCAGTGTTAGTCCTAAACTGTTCACAGTGTCAGGTGAGAAGACCGAGAAAGCGATCAAACCTGAGAATGTAAAAGAGTACGCAGAGTGTTCAGACCGCGGACAATTAAAATTTGTAGTAGGAGCAAGTAGAAGAGAATGGGAAGAACTTGAAAACACAGTAAGAAAATTCAGAGAAGCTGGAGTAGATTGGCCTGTTTGGATCATGCCTGTGGGAGCAAGAGAAGAAGAGCAGACAGCAGGTGCTGGTAAAGTGGCAGAGGAGGCATTCAAACGAGGCTACAACGTGGCGGCCAGAGTCCATGTGTATCTATTTGGTAATGCAATTGGCACATAAGAGTAGACTAACAAATAAAAATAAGGTATAATAGTACTATGAAGGTAAAGAAAACAGCAAAGACAACAATAAAGAAAAAGAACAAGAAAGGTTCTAAGAAAAGTGAAGAGCCAGAAGTTAAAGTTCTCAATCTAAATGTTAATCCTGAGAATCCTAGGAATGGTTTCTTTGAACTAGACTGGAATCCGGAATTTGTTAATATGTTAAAACAATCTGGATATCAAGGTGAGAGTGAAGAAGAGATCGTTGACAAATGGTTCCAGACACTGTGTCAGACCATCGGCAACGAACAAGGCCTAGATGTTAATGCTTCGGGTCATGTAAAAATGACTAGGAGAGAAGATGGAAAGACTGAAGTCTCTTAATCTAAAATTAAAATTTCACACATCATATAATACACATCCAATTGTAATCAAGTACAAAGACTCAACAGTCGATGAAATTGATTTACATATAGAACAAACGGAACAAAAAGAAAAAATTACGTTTGAAGGGTTCTCGCCTGAAGATCCTAAACAGAAGGTATCATGTACATTAGAATATGATAATAGAGAAGTAGACATACAAAGTATTGCATCATTCCAAATGCAAAATAATCAGTATGTTACAAATATAGAAATTAAAAATTATAAAGACATTCATTTTAACGGTAGTCTAGATCTTACTTTTTCCAAATATTGGTTTAAACATAACATACTCGAGGGTACAAATCTTGATGGGTTCATTCATTGGGATCAGGTATGCTTCACAGACGAAGAAGTATTCTGTGTAGGAGATAGTTTTACATATGGGCATGGCGTTGACAGGAATGAAACATGGCCTAGCTTATTGAATCGGAATGCTTTCAATTTTGGTTCAAAAGGATTAAGTCATGACGGCTGTGTAAAGAATATAAAATATATATTAGAAAATAGTGATTGTGTTAAACAGATCATATGCCTGTTGCCTGCGGCAACAAGGAAACTGTTTGAGTTTGAATTCCTTGGCTGGAAAGGTAGTATTCCAGTAAGTTATAACAGCAAACATACTTTACCAAATGAGTTTTTGTTAGCTATTAATAATATCAAGGATTTTATCATACAAGGAAACATCAAAGACGACTGGATAAAATCCTGTACAGATATAATCGACCTGTGCAAAGAGCACAAAGTAGAATGTTGGCTCTCTACATGGAATAGTGACGTATATGAACACATACCTACCAAATATAGATTACCAATATTCCCACATATAACAACATTTACAGAAAGAGCCAGCGATAAGTCTCATCCGCACAAAAAACATTACGAGTTATTTGTAAAAAATATCACTCCTTTTATAGACAAAAGACAAAGTTAGTGCTATAATTAGACATGACACATATATTAGTAGACACAGCAAACACATTCTTTAGAGCCAGACACGTTGTAAGGGGAGATGCATCTGAGAAGATCGGCATGGCCATACACATCATGTTCGCTTCAGTGAAGAAAGCATGGCAGGACTTTGATGGTTCACATGTTGTGTTCTGTTTGGAGGGTAGATCATGGCGTAAGGATCACTATGCACCCTACAAGAGGAACAGGAAAGAACTTGTTGCGGCAATGACTGAGAAAGAGAAGGAAGAGAATGATGTGTTCTGGGAGTGCTACGATGACTTCGTTGAATTTATCAAAACTAAAACAAATGTCACAGTGCTACAGAATCCAAGGACAGAAGCAGATGATCTTATCGCACGTTGGATAGACAAGCACCCTGATCAAAAGCACGTGATAATAAGCACAGACAAGGATCTGAATCAGTTGATAACACCCAAAGTCAAACAGTACAACGGTGTCAGCGAAGTTACAATGACACATGAGGGTTGGTTTGAGAGAAATGGCAATCCGGTTATAGACAAGAAATTGAAAGCACCTAAACCTGCACCTGATGTGGAATGGCTAGTATTTGAAAAGTCAATGAGGGGTGATCCCAGTGACAATATCTTTAGTGCATACCCGGGTGTGCGTACAAAAGGTACGAAGAACAAGATAGGTTTACAAGAAGCATATGCAGACAGGAAAGAAAAAGGCTACACGTGGAACAATCTGATGTTGAGCAAGTGGGTGGATCATGATGGCAAGGAACACAGAGTCATGGACGACTATGAAAGAAATAGATTCCTAGTGGACTTACATGCACAACCCGAAGCGATCATAGAAGAAATGGATCAAACTATTGCACAGGCGATAGCAGAGAACAAAGCGATAGATCAAGTTGGAGTCAGATTCATGAGGTTCTGTGCCAAGTATGATTTAAATAGAATTAGTGAGCAGGCACAACTTTACGTTGAACCATTTAATGCGAGGTTAGTACAATGACAGTTAGAGCAAAGACATTAGTAAAAGATAAATTTTGGATAGTTGAGGAAAACGGTACCAAGTTGGGTACCTTACAGAAACAAAATGATAATGGTTGGATATTTCTAAGTAAAACAGATAAAAGAGAAGTGTTCCACACACAGGAAAGCCTGTTCCAGAAGTTTGGTTTCCAAATATTCAGTGAGCCAACAGTAAAACAAGAGGAAGAAAAATCAGTAGACAAATGGGATGTCAAACAAGCAGAAAGTTTTGAGGTGCATGGTTATCCTTGTTCGCAAAAACCACACAATCCATTATGGGACGTACAGAAAAACTTACCCCTTTACACGAAAACACCAAAATCCAAATCTATGTTCTGTGCAGGATACTACATTGTGAAATTTGAGACCGTTAACTGGCGTAAGGCGTACTGTCCAAAAATAATAACACTACAAAGATACCCATACAAGGGCCCGATCAAATCAAAAACAGAAATGGTGGCACAATTAAATGAAGCACTCAAAAATTCAGACAAGACCGATTGAAGATCTTCTGGGTAGGATTAGAACTCTACGCCAACAAGGTCAACAACAGATAGTGATCCCAGCCAAAGAAGCTGACCAATTAGCGGATTCCTTGATGCAGGTCATGACAAGGATGGTCACAATCCAAGAAGAAATTATCGAAGCCCTAAAAGTTGCCCAACAGGCTTCAACGGTAAGCATCGAAATGGACGGCGGCGACTTCTCTAAAGACAAGTAGATATTATCAACTTACACATATCCATATTAAAAGCAGATCCTACAGGATGTCCAAATAACCCCGATGTGTAATTAGATCTAAAGTCTGTAAAATCTTTTAAAAGAATGTTGCATTCAAAAGAGTCAGATATTGGCGTTGAGTTTGCTCCAGGAAAAATATAAAAATTTTTTATCTGTTTTTTTGTAGACAATGTATGCAGTCTATTCAAAAGTTTCCAATAATATTTTTCAAGGTATCCTTCAGACATTACTCTATGTTTGTATATTCTATGTACTCTATCAATTTTTTCTTTGAAGTGTTCTTTAGCAAATCCAAAAGTATTTTTACTATCAACATAGGATGGCGTCGGGATCCTGCCATGTTTTTCATCAAATCGTATGTACATTCTTCCCATGTTTGGCAATTGATGTATTGTTAGAATCTTTTTATCCTTATCTACGTTTTTTAAAAATTTCAAATACGTTATCAACGAGTGGCCGATGGGTGCTCCGATCATCGACAGATTTGTTACAGGAATATTTAATTTTTTCTGTAAAAGTGCAGGCCAACTGTTTTGTCGTTCTAACTTTAACCAGTGACTGTTTGCCGCACCATTTCCAAGATCTTCAATTTTTTTTGACTTTAACTTAAGGTTTTTCATGCACCATTTCCATACTGCTATTCTCCGTTCATCATCACTGCTAAATTCGGGCAGTAAGTAATCATTCATTTCCGTTCCACAAGAGTAAGAACAACCGGTTACTACTATTTCGTCGTATGGCAAATCTGTCATTGTAGTATTTAAATGCCTGATGGTGTGAAGAAAATATTCACAAGCATTTTCTGGTAAATATAGTTATAAAATATGAGCAGACCAAAACCTACAGTTATACTCCAAAGTTCCAATAAGACCACGTTCAAATTGGATGAAGTCCTACAGGCTGAAGGCATCTGGGCGGTGTTCTACGATGGTAAACCTATCAACCTAAAATCATCCAGTTTGGTTGCCAACTATCCCGGACCCAAGTACAAGAAAGTGTCATTCTCCAACCCAGGACACGCAGAGAACCTGGCCAAGAAATTGAACGCACAACACAACACCGACAAGTTTGGTGTTTACATTTTAAAAACCGGCGACAAATTCACTAGATAATTAATTGTATGGATCGCAAGACAGCATACACCCGTACCTTCCTCATGCTCAAGGATGAGACCATACATGATGAGAGCGTCAAGACCGCCTACTTCACATGGTGGCAGAATGTACGGGAGAACTACGAATCCAGGTCCTTGAGATTGACCAAACTAGGGTTTGAGTATGTCAAATCTTTAGATATAAAGACCTATGTGATCAAATTCCCCCAAAAGATCATATTCACCCCCCAAACATACCTATGGTTAGACGAATTTGTGGACTGCCCATACTTCGTGGACAAGGCAAAGATCATAGTGACCATGGAGAAGATGGCATTACAACTGATGCTTTTCGCCGGAGATGTCACAAAATACGGTATGGCCCGGGCGATGAGCAAGGCCGAGGACCAAGAAAGCCAATAAAACCGCGACTTTTTAGCTATAATTACCAGGTTGACGCACAACACAATTCTGTTATAATGATACTATAACAACATTTTAACAGGAGTGTACAAAATGGCGAGAACAAACAAAAACAAAGAGGCGGCGGTAGGCAGTCAAAACAGAACAGTTGGTCCAAACGAGGCCAAATCAGCACTAACACATTGTATCAAATTACAGAGACCCATAATGATGTGGGGAGCACCGGGTATTGGTAAGTCAGATATCGTTAAACAGATTGCAGATGCACAGAAAAGAGAAGTCGTTGACATCAGACTTCCTTTATGGGAACCCACAGACATCAAAGGTATTCCATACTACAACGCAAAAGAGAACAACATGGTTTGGGCAAGTCCGGCGGAACTGCCAACTGATCCCGAGTCCACTGCAATCGTTTTCTTAGACGAGTTAAACTCGGCGGCACCGGCTGTACAGGCGGCGGCTTATCAACTTATCCTGAACAGAAGAGTAGGGCAGTATCATTTACCCAAAGGCGTTTCAATTGTGGCGGCAGGTAACAGAGACAGTGACAAAGGTGTCACTTACAGAATGCCGGCTCCGTTGGCAAACAGGTTCGTCCACATTGAATTAAGAGTGGACTTTGACGACTGGATGGAATGGGCTACTAATCAACACATCCACGCAGACGTTGTAGGTTATTGCACGTTCGCTAAACAAGATTTATACGATTTTGATCCTAGAGGTAGCTCTAGATCATTCGCAACTCCAAGATCATGGAGTTTCGTTTCCCAACTTCTATCAGATGACCTGCCAGAAAGTACGCTCACTGACCTCGTTGCAGGTTGTGTAGGAGAAGGCCTGGCTGTTAAGTTTATGAATCATCGTAAAATTAGCGGCCAGTTACCTAACCCATCAGACATATTGAGCGGTAAGGTTAAGGATCTGAAGAGTAAAGAGATATCAGCGATGTATTCTCTTACAGTTTCTTTGTGTTATGAATTACAACAGGCACACGAGAAGAAAGATAAAACATGGAACGAACAAGCAGACAGGTTCTTCAATTACATGATGGACAACTTTGAGACAGAGTTGGTTGTTATGGGTGCCAAGATTGCACTGACGAACTACAAACTTCCGTTTGATCCTAGCAAGTTAAAATCATTTGATAGGTTCCATAAGAAGTTTGGCAAGTATGTCATTACTGCTATGGAGTCAAAATAGTGTCAACATACAAAGATCAATTAATTATAGACAAGCTAGTCACTGGAAGGATTGCTTTACTACTGAAGCACCCTTTCTTTGGCAACCTTGCTACTAGACTTAAACTTGTGAATGCAGACGACTGGTGTCCAACAGCAGGTACAGATGGCAGACATTTTTTCTACAACACAAAGTTCATACATTCACTTACACCCAAAGAAACAGAGTTCTTGTTTGGTCATGAAGTATTGCACAATGTATTTGAACATATGCTTGTGAGAATAGGAGACAGAGATCCACAACTTTGGAACATAGCGGCGGACTATGCCGTTAATCAGATACTGAAGGACAGTAACATCGGTGACATGCCTAAGGGTGCTAAAGGTGAGAACAAAGGCTTCCAGGATGACAAGTACAAGGATTGGGCTTCAGAAAGAATTTACGATGACTTGTTTAAGACTGCCAAGAAGAACGGTAAGAAGTTCTTGGAGAAACTAGGCGAGCTGATGGACGATCACCAAGAGTGGGGAGAAGCCGAAGGTGAAGGCAAAGGCGGAGACAAAGCTAACACACCAGGTAAGGGCAAACCTACATACACCAAAGAAGAACTTAAAAAAATTAGAGACGAAGTTAAAGAAGCAATGGTAAGTGCCGCACAGTCAACAGGTGCTAGTAATTTGCCAGGTGCATTACAGAGACTGGTCAGTGACTTAACAGAACCTAAGATGGACTGGAGAGAGATACTACAACAACAGATTATGAGTACCATCAAGTCAGACTACACTTGGATGAGACCAAGTAGAAAATCATGGCACACATCTGCTATACTGCCGGGACAGGCCAATGATGAGATGATTGATATATGTTTGGCTCTTGATGCATCTGGATCAATATCTGATCAACAGTGTAAAGAATTCCTTACAGAAGTTAAGAACATCATGGATCAGTACCAAGACTTCAGAATACATTTATGGTCATTTGATACCGCTGTGTTTAATCCACAAGTGTTTACACCAGACAACTCAGAAGAATTGCTAGACTACCAACTGGGTTCAGGTGGTGGTACAGAGTTTGAATGTAATTGGGACTACATGAAAGAGCAGGGCATAGAGCCTAAGAAGTTTGTTATGTTCACAGATGGTTGGCCTTTTAGTTCTTGGGGTGACGAACACTACTGTGATACAATATTTCTAATTAATAATCCATACGAAAGAAACATAGAAGCACCATGGGGGATGACTGTTCACTACGATGAGGATTAATACAAACAACTTCTTCCAGAGAGAACTAGATATATTACCACCTCACTTTGTGAACACTGTGGTAAAGGCACATGAGGCCGACATAGAAATAATGCGTAAGTGGATCTATGAGAACTGCCATGGTAGATATTCAATTACCAAAGACATCAAGTTTGAAGATGACCAATCCAGATCATGCACAGTGCTTGGTTTTGAAGAACCGGGTGACCTAACTCTATTTGCACTATCCGGTAAAGCTCAGATCACTTAAAAATAACTGTTGCAATCTATAATTACTTTTAGTATAATATACGTATATTAATATTAATTGCAATTAAAAGGAAATAACAATGGCAAAAGAAGAAGTAAAGAAAAAAGAAGAAACTGTAGAAGCGACGGCGACGGCGACGGCCCAACCCACTGCTCCAGCTAACGAACAACCACAACCAGACCCAACAGCATTATCAATCGGCGACTTAAAAGGACTGATGTCAATCATTGATGTGGCATCTGCAAGAGGTTCTTTCAGAGCCGGTGAGATGGCAGGCGTTGGTACACTGTACAACAAACTGTCGGCATTTTTAGCCAAAGTGGCGCCTACAGAAGGCCAACCAGGAGCCGTAGGATCAGAAGCTCCAAAGGAGAAATAAAATGGCACTAATAAACGTAAACAACCAAGCTATGCCAATGGGTGCAGACTCAGGAGCAGGTGAGGGTGCAACAGGACCAAAGAGACATTTCAAACACATAGGTGAACTTGTGGATGGTGGATCAAAGGTAGTGATCGTGTACAGAACAGTACCCGGCGAGCCTGACAACTGTCTCGTAGTAGGAACTAAATTTCTGCCAGACATGTACCACAATGCTTTAATGAAAGCTGTTGAAGGTGCAGGACAAGAAGCAGACGAACTTGCTGATTACTTAGGCAGACAGACGTTCCCAGACGGAACCAACATGTTAGCCATGATGCACAATGACAATTACATTAAGAAGTTCAAGACCAAAGAGATCATGGTCACTTTTGGAAATACTGCAGACGGTAGAATACTGTTAAACAAGCTAAACGAGATGATCGCCAAAGAAAAAGGTGTAAAGGTAGCTGATCTACAGAAAGATCCAGATGCCAAGGAAGTGGCACCAAAGGCTAAAGCAACAAAGAAAGCTGATGCCAAAAAAACAGCCACCGAAGAATAGTACATGGGTACAGCTGACGAAGGATTTCGTCAGTGAATGGCCGGAGGTGCTGGAAGGATTACAGTTCCAGAACATGCCGGTCAGGTACCTAAAGTTTGTTAACATCACCCTCAAGAACAACGTCACAATAAACTACAACATCGAAAAAGAATTAAAAATCAGGAACGAACATGGTATAGCCAGGTTCCTAAAACAGACCCTTGAACAACACTATAGAAAAATAAAGAATGTGGATCTCAAATTCAATGTTCCAAAACTAAAACAGGATATGGAATCTAGGACTTCTGCGTTAATGCTAAAGACTTTTAGAAAGTAAGTCTAAATTTTTAGCGACATCAATAGCATTATCAACATCTGTAAGGGGAGTTCTTTTTGTAGTAATACATTCTACGAATTCTTTCAATTCATTACGCAAGGGATTTGACTCCACTTCAAATACTTCTGTAGTTGGCTCATAATTCATTCTGCCATCTTGCCAAATGTCTGTTGTAAGTTTAATTGTCCTTGCTTCTTCATCCCAGAATATCAAACCTTTTTCTCCAGTGATCGACATTGTCCTAACTTTTTCAGGATAGTACCAACTAAGATTAAGTTTGACCGAAACGTCATTACAGATAAAACTGTACTCGTCCCTGTCATTCTGAATGTTATTGGATAAATTGTCTCCTATACAGATGATATATTCAAATTCATTGTAGCCTAATAGATAGTGGATAATACTTACATCGTGTGGTGCGAGGCTATGCAGTGTACTGATCTTTTTTTGATACCTTCCCCAATTCAACCTATTGGATTCAACATGTAGTACTTTCCCAATACGTGGCAATAGTTCTTTTATTTTTTTTACTCTATCGTTGTACAGGAATATGTGTCCCACCATAAGAGTTTGATCATCTTTGATCTTATCCTTGATGTTTATGCACTCTTGTGTTGTTAGTGCTAATGGTTTTTCTACATATAAGTTTTTTCCTTGCTCTAATAATTCCATTGTTTGCTTATAATGATCCCAAGCAGGTGTGGCTAATACTACATTGTCATACCTAATGTCTGATAGATTCTTACCGTCTTTGATATCGATTATTTCTACGTCTCCTACACCTTCTATTGTTTCTAACTGCTTAATCAATTTTGATCCCCAATATCCTGCACCTACTAGACTAATGTTTTTCATAAAACTCCTTAACTGCATCTACGATATAATCCTGATGGTGTTCTGGCAGACTATGATAGCATGGTAGACTTAATATGTTGTTGCATACATATTCTGTTCTCGGCAAACTTTGTCCGTACTTTTCAAATGCCTTAGTAGTATGTGTTGGAAACTTGTAATGAATATTTGTTGCAATACCTTTGTCTTTTAAAAATATTTGTAAAGCATCTCTAGTTTCCTTTGGGACTTCTATAACATAAACATAATAGGTATGATAACTCCACGATGCCTCCTTGGGTGTTATTACAACGTCTTTTAGTTTCTCTGTGTATCTCTGACAAATTTTTCTTTTCTTTGCTAACCATTGATCTATTTTTTGTAGCTTTGCTTGTACAACAACGGCCTGCAAGTTATCTATCCTTGCATTGTATCCTACTGTTTCGTATTCGAACTTTGTACGTCTTCCGTGATCCCTGTACATCCTGACCTTGTCTACTAGCTCTTTATTACCTGTTACTGCACCTGCATCTCCCATAGCACCTAAATTCTTTACTGGATTGAATGAGAAACAAGTCAAGTCTACCAAGCTACCAACTTTCTTATCTTTGTAACTACTACCAAAACTCTGTGCGGCATCCTCGATCACTTTTAAATTAAATTTTTTGGCAAACTCTTTTATCTTGTCTATGTCAGGGGTTTGTCCATAAAGATCCACAAATAGTATTGCTTTTAATCTATCGCTTAATTGCATTTGATTTGTATCTAAATGATAGTGTTCGTCTATGTCAACAAACACAGGTTCCGCTCCAACATTTACTATTGCTTCTGTTGTCGAAACAAATGTGTGTCCAACTGTCATTACTTGATCGCCTGGGCCTATACCGCAGGCCTTTAATGCACATACCAAGGCATTTGTTCCAGAACCTATAGACGCACAATCTTCTGCTCCTGTGTACTTACATATCTCTTTCTCAAATTTTTCTACAGTTGGGCCTGTTATAAAGTCCGAGTCTCTAATTACATTTGATATTGCTTGATCTATTTCCTGTCGCAGTTCTTCGTACTGCGGATATAGATCTACAAAGGGTATTTTAATACTTTGATTCATAATATTTCTTTAACCATTCAAAGTTATATGATAACATTAATTTGTCATGGTTGTCACTATTTTTCTCATAATAATTTTTAGCATCGTTGGCCCCTTTGTATACCCAATCTGCATTTTCTCCTACCCCAAGTTCGCACCATTTCTTTAACCTGTATTTGCTTTCCACTGTTGGTTTCATTTGACACAGCTTAATAACTTCCCTGAAAGCTGTCCTCCATGCTAGCCAAGGAGTTTCATTGAAATGATTTATAGCCGAAAGTATAGGCACGTGGTCATGTGGTCTTGATAGCGTGAAATCTAGACCAGGTAAAACTGTTTCAATTGTTAATTTTGTGTTGTACAATAAAACTGCACCGTGTCCGTACTCTAGATCATTAACCGGGTTCTTGCAGTTAAAGATATAGTGACATGCATTCTTCAATCTGTCCGGTTGGAAGTCAAACTTGAAACTGTCAACAAGTTCTAGTTTTGGAAATACTGCAAAAAAGTAATCTGTGTCACTCATCATTGCGGCTTTGTGATATGCAGGAGTCTGTCCTTTTATATCCTTTAACCATTTTGCTCTTGGATATTTTTCTTTCAATTCATTATAACGTTTTTCTGCAGAAGGTTCGTCATAAGATATAAAAATTATGTCCATTGGTGTAACTTCATATTCTAAATCAAAATGCACACTTCTTTCTATATCATAAAACTGTTTGATATCCCTATTTCCAGGAATTAACAGTATGTCCTTTGTCTTGCCCCAGGTATACATTTTCTCATCTTCCCAGAAACTAGGGTAGAAATTTGGTACCGCTGTTTTTTGTAGATCGTTGTTTACCATCCATTTGTAAAATACCGGATTGATGTTGTATGCCTTTATTGGATCTTTTAGTGGAAAGTGTGTCCTACCAATTGGTTGTTGGAACAGAGTTGGGTGTGCATGGTAGTTGATATCCTTAAAATCTCTCAGGAACTTTATCTCATGCATCTGTTCTTTAAATTTTTTAGTAGGTATCAACATTACGTTACCTTCCTTGTTCAATCCGCCCTTGGGGTGTGTTGTGTACCATACGTGTATCTGGTCTCTTTCATGTTGCTCTGGTAGGTAATCTAAAAAATCAACAGGTCTTATGTTAGTGAAGTTTGCAAAGAACCAGAAGTATTCTGTCTTGATATCATTCACTACTCCCTTTAATATTTCAAAGTAACTATCAACAAAAGGAACTACTCGTGTATTTGCAAACGGTGATTCGTTATGAGGTACGTCCTTGAATCTTACCTGTACACTATCGAAGCCATTCATAGTATTTCTCCAGTCCCTCGTTAAATGATGTTTTTGGTTCATAACCTAACAGGTCTTTTGCTCTTGTTATATCAAGTGTTCCCCTTCTAGGATATAGTTTGTGTGCACCTGTGTCCACTATGTCACTTTTGCTTCCTGTGAGTGCTATAATTTTTTCTGCGGCAGTCCTTAATGATGTTGCTCCGCCGGCTGTTATATTGAAACTCATATTTTTAACATCAGACAGTGTGGCTTTTATTATCCCGTCTGCTGTATCCTCAAGGTATGTGAAATCTACTCGGTTGTCTCCGTCATGCACTTCTATGGTCTCGTTGTTCATTGCTCTCTGGAAGAACTTACTCAACACCCTGTCGTCCATGTCTCCTGGTCCATACACACCACTGGGTCTCACGATTGCGTAGTCCACCCCAAACTGTGATTGATAGTGCTTGACAAATCTTTCTGCCGTTATTTTGGCCTCTCCATACAGGTTGTTAGGTTTTGTTTTTGCGTCCTCCTTTGTGCCATCTGAGAAGTGTCCATATATCATGCTCGAACTAATAAACACAACTTTCTTTACAGGCATTTTCTCAGCGTGCCATAATACGTTAACTGTTCCGCCTATCACATTCTGCACTCCTATCATAGGATCTGCATTAACAAGTTTTGCTCTCGGATAAGAAGCAAGATGAATTACGTAGTCTGGTCTTGGTCTAAATGCTTTTAGTACATCCAAGGAGTTCGAAACATCTCCGGGGTTCCTAGTTACGTTCCCCCAATTCCGCTGTCTATAACTGTATAATTTTTTTAATTCTTCCGGAGTTATCACTCCATAAGTTTCGCTGTTGTCCATGGCCGTTACATTATGTCCCATAGCACATAGTTTTTCTACTATTTTTGAACCTATAAATCCGTATGCTCCTGTTACTAGTATTCTCATCACAGTACTTTCACTCCATATTTGTGTGTCCAAAGTTTACCATCTTTGGTGTCATTTACCATGGGCATGCCCTTGATGTTCAAACTGGTGTTCAACAATATAGGACAGCCTGTTGCTTTCTTCCATGCTGTAAGAAGTGCATGAAACCCTTCGTTATCCGTCTTAGACACGGTTTGCACCCTACTCGTGCCATCATGATGCAATATAGCCGGACAGTCTTTACCATGCGTGTACGCCGCTGTGTATTGCATATAAGGGGTGTTTAAAACACCTTTAGGCAGGTCAAAATAGTCGTTTACATCCTCTTCTAGTATGGCTGGAGCAAAGGGTCTGAACTTCTGTCGCTTCTTAATTCCGTTTACCAAATCCTTAATTTCCTCACCCCTGGGGTCTGCTAGTAATGATCTATTACCAAGTGCTCTCGGTCCAAATTCTGCCCTACCGTTTGCAACTCCCACCATTTTATTATCTTTCAATTCTTTTATTATCGCATCCACAGGATACTCGCCCTCTATGTTGTGTCCTAGGAATGGACTCTTCCAATTCAAATGTATTTTTTCCGCGGCCGCTATGCAACCCAGACTTGATCCCGAATCTCCCGGGTTGGGTATTATCCATATGTTGTCAAACAATCCTAGGTTGGCCAGTGTTCTGTTTGCGGCACAGTTCAACGCTACTCCACCAGCGTATACTAAATTTTTACTGCCATATTTTGATGCCCTTAGGAAAAGATCTGCAAGTATTTCTTCTGTGACTGCTTGTATACTTGCGGCAATGTCCATTACATCCGCTTCTGGATGCCAGTCGCTTAATCCCCTGTGTAAATTCTTCTTCATTTTAAATGGAGACTGATGTACGAAGTCTTCGTATATGTCATCTTTGTATTTGGGTGTACCATATGCGGCCATGCCCATTAGGATGTATTCTTCCTCTGCAGGTTTAAGTCCGCAACGATGTGTGAATGCTGAATACAACAAACCCACTGAGTGTGGATAGTTGATTGTCTCTTTTCTATCAATCCAAACTTTGTCAGCAGTGGATATGGAAACGGTTTCCCACTCTCCTATCGCATCAACTGTCAGTATGGTTGCACCTTCTTCCTTGAATGGTGATGTGAAATATCCTGCCGCGGCGTGTGAGTCATGGTGTTTGACATACTGATCAATCTTTATCCCAAACATGTCTAAGTGCCACTGTGGCATTTCCGTGTAACTTAAAGCATCTCCCCACTGTCCTGCATACAGTTGTCTTGTTTTCTTTAACCAAGGTCTCTCATAGTAAACAACTTTGTCAAATGGACCATACGTCATCGCTTCATTTACTATTGCCCAATTAAGGAAGTGATCATTCTTGACTTTCGAATAACGTTCACTGTGTGCGGCCCATAGTATCTCCCTGCCGTCCACCACAGACATGGATGCATCATGGTTCATGCAGTTGATACCTAGTATCTTCATTAAAAGTCTATCCTTATTCCTAGCTCGTGATTGTCTCTGATTACATTGTAATTGTAAACTACGTTATACCCATGAAACAAGTTTCTGTATCTCTGTGGTATCATCTTAGTTGCGTGATAGTGTGCGAATCCCCTGGCAATGAAATAGGTTACTACCTGAGCTTCACTTGGGTGCTTGCCTAGTATCTTGTTTTTTTCATAGTATGCATCATTGTTGGCAATCTCTAAAGTTTGCAACATGTCTATACCCTGCATCACATTGAACAATACAATGTTCGCTTTGTCCACTTCTGTGAGATCTTCTTTGTAATATTTTTTTAAGTCTAGTGCATTTGCATTAGAACAAAATAGTAATAGAACTATCAGTAACTTTTTCATTTTATGTTAAACCATCCTTTTGCCCTGTTCTTTAACACTTCCCATCTTTCAAGTTCGATGTCATATTCAAAATTCTGCGTTGTCAGGTTAACCTGTACTTCCTTTGCACCATTCTTTAAGTGGAACTTTCGTGCCATGTCTGTCAATGGTGACAGTGTGACCAACCTGTTTAAGTGACTTGACTCCTTGATCATCTTGTACACCTCGTTCACCATGTGCTTTCCACCACCCTTCTTCTTGGCCCATACTGTGTATGCTATTGCTACTGATCCTTGCACACCTGCTCTGTGTACGGCCTGCATGGCGGCATCCTTGCTCATTATGTCCATGTCTTCAACACTTGTTGGAATAGCATTTGTAAATGCAAAACACATGATGGCCGCTATGTCACCTTCCTCGTCCTTGATCCCATATATCTTCCTGCCGTATGCCTGTCTGAACTCTAGGCTTAATTCAGGCCTCACAGGATCCTCTGCGACATCTATGAAAGGCATCTCCACCAGTTCAAATTTGGGTGCCTTTGCAAACACTTCTTTAATACGTTTTTTTATTTCTTCCATTTTATTTGTATATAAATGGGTCTTTTTTCTTAAGTTCTTTTAGTCTTTTACGATAAGCAAGTTCTTGCTTAATCTTATTGATTAATTTTTTTATCCAGTTGATCATGATCTAACTCCTCCTTTTATTTTTTTATACGTTGGCATCATTAATTTTACAGCATCTTCATGGGCTTTGTCTAGTGGGTGTGTTGTACCACGTTCATAATCGTTCAATGCCGCCCATTGATTGAAGCCCATCATCCGCTCGCCAAAACTGAACCATTTGGTAAGATCTATCTCATCGTGCAGTGCAGACATAAGCCTGTCTTGGTCTTTATGATGTGCAAAGTCCTTGTAGAACAAGCTGTTGTCCGCCAGTGTGAACATGTATTTTATGCCCTTCTTTTCCAGTATGTTCTGTAACCATATTATGCTCTTCCAACTGAGGTATGTCTCATGGTACTCGTTGGCCGCATGCTTGTATATGGCTTCGGCAAAAGGTTTGACACCGGTTTCTATCATCAGTTCTTGTCTAGTTTTCCACTGGGCCTGCTGTATTTCTGAATTGGCCAGTGCTTTGTGTCTTTCCTGATCTCTCATGGATGTGTCCCATGGTGATATTGTTGCCCAACGTGTGTCCTCTAGATCCCTGTGTCGGGGCATGGCCCAATCGTATCTTGAGTTGAAACTCCACATCACAACAACAGCTTCGATGTTTTGTTCAGGATTTTTGTGAGCCTCTGCTACTGCCTTGAAAACCCTACGTGCTATACCTGGATTTCCTGTGCCTGGAGTGGCCGCCAATTCATAGTGGTATATGGTGCCTGGATATTTGTACCCCTCGTACAACCCATGTGCCCATGTCTTCATCGATGGTGTCCTGCCGTTCAGATTGTCACTTAACTCATGACCGAATGTGAAACTGCATCCACCTGCTATAAAAACATTTATTTTACTCATATATACCCAGTACATTATTTAAAAGAGGAAACACATCGCCAAAATTTTCTTTCCTGTATGCATCAGTCTGCAGTATCCGAGATTTACGTTGTTCACGCATGTCAGGGGAGTCCCTGTCAGCGGCATTCATGAACCTCAGTGTGGGCTGGAAGTCTGTCAACATACTGTATCGCATGTTGACTGCGTCCTTGACCTGTTTAGGCAGTGTCTGTACGTTGAAGTAGTCCGGGTCAAAACAGGTGTTCACGTAGAAGAACTTGGGTTGGAACTGTGCCACCCACAGTGCTATCTTGGCCCAGCTAAACACGTTGAATATGCTCACCGTTGTACATATCTGGAAATCCATGTTTGCAGTCTTACGTTCTTTGAACTTGATGAGGTTGGCATTAACTTCTCTCCAATTGGCAGGATGCCTCTGGTACTCGAACTGTTCCCCCACGTCATCGATGCTGAATGCTACTTCCACATGCTTGAAGCAACTCCACAGGTCGAATATTTCCTGTGGTGGTAGCTGTGTGCCATTGGTGTTGTAGTGGATGTCAATGTTCTTTGCATATCCTTTTTCGACACAGTGCATCAGTATCTTGAAGTGATCCTTGATCATGAACGGTTCACCACCTGTGAATTCAAAGTACTCCACGTATTTTAGATCCTCCTGCAACTCCTCAAAAAACTGTGGGTTACGCTTTGGCCATCCGCCTTCCTTTAATTGTTTCCTTGCAAGAGGGTTATCTCCGCCTTTGGCTGTCTCATAATCTATTTCTTCCTGAGCCCATTTGCTAGAACTCCACGATCCACATATCCTACATTTGAGATTGCACACGTTGCCTAACTTAAAGTCAATAAATTTTAGGGATGGCTCGCTATTAGGTGTCCAGCCCGTGAGACTTTGTTTCATCTTGTATATTGAGTTCTGTCTTTTAGATGTTTTACCTGCGTCTTCTTCTTGCCAACAGCTCTGGCAACCATTAGGACGTTCACCATTCCTAAACTGTGTTCTCAGATTATCCATGAATTCTGTTTTTTGTATTGAACTCAAACTTTGTTCATACACCTTAACATCAGGAACACTGCCCTTGTACAAACAGCAAGGCGACGCCCCACCATTTACGTCAACTTCTAGGTGTGTCCATGGTAATGGACATATGTTTGATTTTATATAGTCTTCCACCAGTCCAATATCCTTTTGTCTTTTGCTAATATTTTTGTTATATCTTGTCTTCTAATCTTGTCAATGCGTTCCTGTCTCTCTTTTCCCTTTTTAGTTGCTGTGAATGTTTCTCTGTTTTTTAAATTCTTTATTACATCTATTAGTGATCTCTGTTTCCTTGTAGCACGAGGTTCCATGTATTCTAGTGCTTCGTCTATTATAGTATGTAACAGCTCTTTGGGCAGTGCTAACGGACTTAGGATCTCATCATTACTAAAGGTAAACATAACTTTTGTTAATATTTCTGTGTTTAGTTCCTGGCTCAGGTCAAACATATTTTTAAGTTCTAATAATCCGGGCATTGTTATTGTGTAGTCTAATCTCATCTCCCTGGATGTCTTCGCAACTGCTAATCCTTCTTTGAAATTACGTAACCACTGCTCATAGTTCAATCCGTCCCTGATGTATTCACCAACCTCACCTGTGCCGTCTAGTGATGAACATATTTGCCAATCCTGGAATTCCGGTAATAGATCAAATAGCTTGATCCCTTTCAAAGATGTCCTGCTTAGATTCGTGTTGTATCTAACATAAACTTCTTTGGCGAATCCCAATTCTATTATCCTCTGCATAGCTTTCCAATGCATATCCCACATCAAAGGTTCTCCACCACACCAATATATTTCCTTTATTGTTTTTGTTTCTACTGCATCAACAAACTCTTGTACAACCTGTGTGTCCTGAAAATTTATGATCTGTTCTCTTAACGGTGAAGCCATCCATGGCTGTGATTCTTTGGTCCATGTTTTGTTCTTCCTAGTTTCAGCTTCCCAACTAGAACTTAACATATCACCGCACATCCTACATTTGAAGTTGCATAGGTTGTTGAATCTATAATCAAAACTGATTGTCTGCATTGTAGTTGCACCTGTTTCGTCTGTTGTTGTGTATGCTTCATCTACCCTATCCTTGAATAACTGATTCCAGTATGATCTATACACATCTGTGTTCAACAGCTTGTGATCACAAACCTCACACTCTGATAGTTCCTCCCCGGCCATCATACGCAGTCTGACAGATCGCATGTGATCCGAATTCCAATGTTCTTTCAGTGTTAGTGGCTTGTACTCCTTGGCATCGTTGCCTGTGTCTATGTACTGCTTGAAACTCTGTGCAGGTTCTCTAGATGCACAACACATACGTCTCTCCGTCTGTGGTGACAGGTACGTGTGTGTCCATGGTGCCATGCAGAATGTTTTATTACCTTCGGATGGTTTAATTCTTTTCATACAACTCCGTCAATTCAGGGAATGTTTCCAGTATATTTTCATCCCTGATAACATCCATCTTTTTCATTGTGTCTTTGAACTGTTGCATGTCTTTGCTGTTGTCTCTTCTCATCATGTAGTCCAACCCAGATTCAAATCCCTTGGTTGCCCTAGTAAGATGATCTAGTGGACGTAGCCATTCTATGTGCTTTTCAAATTTCTCTTTTACCTGCTGTTTGAATGACTCTGGCAAAAGATCAATCCTTTGTGCATAGGGATATTGTAACAAGTTAAAATTAAAATCTTGCGGTTTCAACAATCCTTGATCTACCCAATTCCTATGAAAGTCTGTTATATGTAATGCATTAATCAATCCCACTGTGCTTGATATGTAGAAATCAACATTTGGGCAAACTTCTAACATACGTTTTCTATTTGCTACAACATCTTTCCACACAGTTCCTTTACGCATGTATTCCCCTCTGGCACCCTCTGCGTCCAGACTTGCTCCAATTGAAACGGAATCAAATTTTTTCCATAATTCTAAAACATCAATGTCTTTGTATTTTGTTCTTGTGAAGTTTGTATTATAAATTAATCTCACATGATACATTTTACGTCTGTCTAATTCTTTTAATATCCTATAATGTTCTTCCATTATGATCGGTTCTCCACCAGCAAAGTAAAATTGTTCTACATGTTCAAACTGCTCCAGCATCTGATCCCATATATCGTTACTACTTCTGCCAACTTTCAGAATCTTTGCATGGTTGGGTGGACTGCCTGTAAGTTTCTTATGATCCTCGTACCAATTTGAACTGAACCATGTACCACAACTCCTACATGCAAGATTACACAAGTTACTGAATCGTATATCCCAATACTTGATTACAAAATCTGCACTTCCGTCTTCTTGTGTGTTCTCTACCATGCCTATGTTGTGTCCAAAGTGTTTGTTCGAACTTAGACGTAGTGAGAAAAAACCTGACTTCTCTTGATCATAACATTTGCCACACTGTTTGCTTGGCTTTGCGGCCAGCATGTTTTTTCTGATCTGTTTCATGTCTTTGCCATTAAACACTGTTTCCATCGAATCTTTGTTTAGATCTCCAACAGGATATTTGTCTAATGCGAAACAACAAGGATATGCCCTACCGTCTGGAAATGCATGAATATGTAACCAAGGCATCATGCAAAATGCATCATTGTCTATCAGTAACTCCTTCTCTTTAGGAGTCATGTCCTTTATCTTTAATTTCTCAGGCTCTTTGGCGCCATAATCATATGCCACGATACCATTCTCCTATTATTGGGAAAGTCTTTTCGAAATCTTTTCCACTCCGTTTGTCGTATTGACTGTAAAATGCCTTGAAATCTTTCTGTAGTTTACTCTGCTCGGCCGCACCTGTGTGTGGTGTTTTAACAACATCTAGGTAGTCTATCAATCTTTGTGTTTGATTAACTTCCATGTGTTCTAAGTGCTTCACATTGTTATTTAAAAACTTCTGTATGTCACCTTTAAATTTATTTCTCAGATCATCCGGTAGCACAAGCGGTGATTGGAAGCTAGGGAATCTTAAAATATTAAGTGTGTAATTGAGTGTTGGTCCGTACACCTTACTTGCACTTTTGAACCATACCATCTTCTCCAGTAGTTCGGGCAACGTTTCTAAACACAGTGCATTGATAGTACACATGTTGTGTATTTCAGATGGAATTTTATCAACCATCATGTGTAACAAGTTTGAGAACCAATCTCCATAGTCTAATCCGTCTCTGATGTATTCTGCCTGTGTGTGCGTTGCTTCCATGCTGGTGTAAAGATGAAAGTTCTTGAATCCTTTTAGTTTTGTTTTAAATCTATCTATGATACTTTGTTTTGCACCCAGATTAGAATTTATTGCAATACGCATATCAGGATTCATTTTATCACCCTGTGTTTCGATCCAATCTAATAATTTCCATAGGTTGGGACTCATCATGGGTTCGCCGCCTGTGATCCGTAATTCGTCTAGACTCTTGTGTAGGTCCGTTTCCCACCATTTGTAAAATGCTTCAACGTAAGGATTACTTTCATCTTTCTTGTATGGTTCTGCCGACTCATGACTGTGTGTGAAATGATTACGACCGTCCGTTGTCATTCCCGTGTATGGTCCTTGCCTCTTAATATTATTTGCCCAAGTAGAGCTAAACGCAGGATTACAATACGTACAAGCAAAGTTACAAGTCCTGTCAAATGCTATCTCTAAAGTTTTTAAGTTTGCATCTGCATTGTAATCTGTGTTGTATGCAGTATCCAGATCCTCATTTGTAAATATCTTAGATTTATAAACCCTGTCACTAATGTTATCCCTGTCGATGTCCTCTATCTTCCAACAGTACTCGCAACCTTTTGGCCTATCACCACACTGCATCTGTTTACGTTCTTCTTTCTTCTGCACTGTGTTGTGTATGGCGCTAGGATTCAACTTAATTGCTTCTAGATCAATCTTGTGCGGTAACGGGTGGTGACAACTTGTAGTCATACCACTGCCCAACCATATGGTCGCATTATACCACTTGGCTCCACAGAAACTTGCGGACTTTGTGTCTAGTATTTTTTTCTTAAATTCGAGATCTTCCATTGTGTCAATTTCCTATATTCCCCTTCAGGTGGTTTAATATCACTGTCAAACATTATATCTTTTACCCAGTGATAGTGTGTTAATGGCAAAGGATGTTGGTCATTTTCTTCTGCAAATTCTTCCGGATACTGTTCGTGTGCAAATTCCCACATTCCTAGTTTGTCTTTGTAGAACTTAAATTTTGCCCAGTCAATCTGTTTGTACAAGGCATTTTCTGAATTTGATAAATTCTTGTGCTGTAATACATCTGCTTTGTATATCATCATCGTGTATTCAATATTATGTTTTTCTAAAAACATCTGTGTGTACAATATCCTTTCCAGTGTCCTGTACCAATTATGTCTTTCGTTCAAGAAGTGTTTTTGATATTCCTTATGTTTTTTAATATCTGGGTGTCCACCAAACCATACACACCAATTGAAGTCTGGATCAAATCTCGAATATGTTGCCAGTTCGTGATCTATTTTTTCCTCTGTGTCACGCACAACTTCGTATCTGTCAGATCCGGACCACATGATGTACATATGTTCTATGTTTTTATGTTTCAATACACTGTTCACCACTCCCCTTGCAATAGTTTCGTTACCACTTGCACTGTACCCGAAGTTCTTCACATCTGTGTTTTTAAACCAGGATACAAATTTTGGCCAGCAATCCCATTTATATCTCGTAAAAC
>Ga0307488_10001095_pt1 | contig 22681 bp, 19 predicted proteins | sample SB02metaG_FD_202248 | JGI IMG/M metagenome (GOLD analysis project Ga0307488, IMG submission 202248) | Sea-ice brine microbial communities from Beaufort Sea near Barrow, Alaska, United States - SB 0.2 | ecosystem: Environmental > Aquatic > Marine > Coastal | place: USA: Alaska | collected... | reverse complement strand
TGTTTTAATAATATTTTACAAAATATAAAATTATACATATTTTTTTTAAATTTAGTAAATAGATAATAATAATTTAGAGAAGGTTTTTAATATAAATTATATAATTTTAATAAACTTTGTAACTGAACAGAAAAAATTAAATCTAAAGACATTAAAAAAAATATGTATAATATAAAAATACTGTAGACATATAAAAATAAAAAATACCTTAGATTATAATTAAGAAATGTTTTTATAATATTTTACAAAATATAAAATTATACATATTTTTTTTAAATTTAGTAAATAATACATTAATATTCTTACAAGTATATTAATTTGTTAAATAACCAAAAAAAAAGTTAGTTTCGATTATTTATTTTGCAATACATATGCTACGAAACTTTCTTAACTTATGTAAATATTTACATATTTTATTGTAATTTTGTTGTTTAAGTATAAATTTATTATAAATGTCATAAAGTATATCGTATTCAAATGTAAATTCTTCAAGTATATTATATAACATTATTATATCGGATAATTCACTTTTATTATTCTTTTCTGTAGTAACAATTTCTTCATTAGATTTTCTGATTTCTTTTATTACATAATCTATATTTTTTATAATTTCTAATCGATTATATTGCGCAATCTGTAATTTTGCAGTATGTTCTTGTACCTTACGTATTTTTTTACTATATGTTCTTATCTTTTTTAAACATTTAATATGTAGTATATTTTTGTCTAAGTGAGATATAACTTCTTTCATTGATTGTATATTAGTTATATATTTTTATACTATCAATTTTTTTTTTATATAATATTTATAATAATTATATTAAAAAAAAATTGATAGTATATAGTTAGTAATGTTTAAATATGAAATATATAGAATTAGTTAAATATATAGTCATAATTACTATTACTTATATAGTGGTCGAAAAAATAAATATGGAACATAATTATATAGTTAGTAATAATATATGTAATTATAATTCACCTATATATTATAAAGAATATTCAAATAGTAAGTTATTTTATAAATTAATGAATTATACTAAATTATGTAATGTTTTATATAATAGTAATTACTATTCATGGAAATGTGAATTAACGGATATGATAAACTATAATATTATATTAATAGAATACTCGAATGAAAAATTATATTCACTTACTAAACATAATTGTAATACAGTTATATTATAAATTATTTCTATATTATTTAACTCATGTTGTATCATTTTTTTTCTTATCTAATAACATTATTGCCATTGCGGAATAATTATGTAAATCAATTAATGTATCTCTTAATGATTCATCATATACCATATTTATACCTGTGTTATCAATCTGTTGCAAACGACTTATTTTATCACCTATCCGAACCAATACTCCGATCGGACCATATCTAGCAAATGAATCTCCATAGGTTTTATTCTTTCTTATAAATAATTCTCTTCCTTCTGATTGAACTTTATCATATTCTTTTATACGAGATTCTTGCAATTTTTTATATGAATATGTTGTTACTACAGTAGCACAATATGTAGTTCTAAATAATCCAAACATATATATTTTATTATATATATTTAACTTTATATTGATTATATATATATTTCAAAATTTAATATATTTATACCAACATTATATTATATTATATTATAGATTTAAATATATTTATAAGTTTTTATGAATATATATTTGACTTCAATGATTGTATAAAATTTGATATACATCATCAGTAATTAATATAGACTGTATGTTTGTTAATGCGTTCTCGTTTAACCAATGTTTAAATAATTTGGATACATCATCTGTAACTGATATGATGTCGATGTTTGCTGCTAGTAATATGATAATATTACCAAGATGGTATAATAAATCTATTTATAAGTGTTTATGAATATTTCTCATATTTATAAAAAATTAATACATATTTTTTATTTTATAATGTAATATTTTGTAATATAATACATATAATAAAATTGATTGTTATAAATATATTTTTAACAAGCACTATGACTTTCTCAAATGAACAGATTATATATGTTGTATTTAATTATCTATATAAATTTTATTATAATCCTGGATCATCAAAAGAAATTTCTAAAATATATCAAGTCTGTAAAATGTTTAAAGATAGTATTGATGAAACACAAGAGTATTTAAAATCGTTATATTTTATACCTGAAACTAACCAAAAATTAAAAATAGCAGTTAATGAATGGTGTAATGATAGAGCAGAAGCATTGAAAAAATATGGTAATATATCATTGTGGCGAACAGGGAATATAACAGATATGAGTACATTATTTTACAATAAAAGAAACTTTAATGATTGTATAAAAGATTGGGATACATCAGCAGTCACTTCGATGTACCGTATGTTTCATTCTGCTAAATCGTTTAATCAATGTTTGAATAATTGGGATACATCCTCAGTAATTGATATGAGTAGGATGTTTTCTTGTGCGATCTCGTTTAACCAATGTTTAAATAATTGGAATACATCATCAGTCACTGAGATGTATCTTATGTTTAATTCTGCGAAAAAGTTCAACCAACCTGTGAATAATTTGGATACATCATCAGTAATTGATATGGAATTTATGTTTGAGAATAGTAATATGTCAGTTCTACCAAGTTGGTATAAAATTTAGATTTTAATATATTTATAAGTTTTTATTTTTATTTGTTATAAAAAAAATTAATACATATTTTTTATTTTATAATATAATAAAATTGATTGTTATAAATATATTTTTCACAAGCACTATGACTTTCTCAGATGAAAAGATTATATATGTTGTATTTAATTATCTATATAAATTTTATTATAATCCTGGATCATCAAAAGAAATTTCTAAAATATATCAAGTCTGTAAAATGTTTAAAAATAGTATTGATGAAACACAAGAGTATTTAAAATCGTTATATTTTATACCTAAAACTAATCAAGAATTAAAAACTGCTGTTAATGAATGGTGTTATTATAGAGTTAGAGCATTGTTAAAATATGGTAATATATCATTGTGGATAACAGTGAATATAACAGATATGAGTAAGTTATTTCAGAATAAAAGAAACTTTAATGATTGTATAAAAGATTGGGATACATCATCAGTTACTGATATGGGAGGTATGTTTCTTTGTGCGGAATCGTTTAATCAACCTTTAAATAATTTTGATACATCATTAGTCACTAATATGGAATGTATGTTTTCTCATGCGATTTCGTTTAATGAATGTTTGAATAATTGGGATACATCATCAGTCACTCATATGAATGGTATGTTTTATAATGTGTTCAAGTTTAACCAACCTTTGAATAATTGGAATACATCATCAGTTACTGATATGAGTTGTATGTTTCTTCAGGCGAAATCGTTCAATCAAAGTTTAAATAATTGGGATACATCATCAGTCACTGATATGGTACGTATGTTTTATGGTGCGAGTTCGTTTAACCAATGTTTGAATGATTGGGATACATCATCAGTCACTGATATGGACGGTATGTTTGTAAAGGCGACATTGTTTAACCAACCTTTAAATGATTGGGATACATCATCTGTCACTAATATGGAACATATGTTTAATAATGCGAAATCGTTTAACCAACCTTTAAATAATTGGGATACATCATCAGTCACTATTATGAGTTATATGTTTTATTATGCGGAAGCGTTTAACCAACCTTTAAATAATTGGAATACATCATCAGTAATTGATATGCGATATATGTTTTATAGTGCGAAATCGTTCAATCAATGTTTGAATAATTGGGATACATCATCAGTTACTTCTATGTACGTTATGTTTAATTATGCGAAATCGTTTAACCAACATTTGAATAATTGGGATACATCAGCAGTAATTAATATGGAATTTATGTTTGAGAATAGTAATATGATAATATTACCAAGATGGTATAATAAATAGATTTAAATATATTTTTTTACTGTAATATATAGTTTTGTATTTTTTTACAATAGCAAATGAATAAATTATTTGAGAATCAACCAATAATATTTAAAAATATATTTTATGAATATTTATATACATCAAAACAATTAATAAAATTTTACACTTGTAATCGTATATTATTATTATATTTACATGAAATTGATTTAACCAAAATTTATTATACACCGAAAACGAATAATAGATTAAGAATTGCAGTAATATATATGTATCAATATCCGATAACTGGAATAAAACAGTATGGACATATATCGACCTGGAATACATCGAAAATTATTTCAATGAGAAAAATATTTTCCCAATTAGTAAATTTTACATCAGATATATCAGATTGGAATACAATTAATGTTAAAAATATGGATGATATGTTAAATGGTGTTATATCAGAAAATATAAATATAAATAATTGGAACTTAGATAAAGTAATACATATGAAAAATATATTTGGAGCACACATAAATAGAAATAAACAATTAGAATTATTTAATCCAAATATAAAAGAAAAATATGATGAATTATATTTAACTAAAAAAAATAGAAATAAAGAACATATATTTGTAATAATTAATATAATAATTTGCTATATATTTTATATAATATGTTTGAAATAATGATATTTTTGTGTTATACTTCATCATACATGTCTTCATCTGTGTAATCATCATATATATCATTATTAACAATTGTATTACGCTCTGCAATAATATTTTTATATTCATTTAAATCATTATAAAAATATTCTTGTTCTTTTTTAGGTTTATTTTTATCACTTTTACTATCAATATATTCTTGAAATTTTTGATTAATTATAATTTCTTCCATCATATTAACAAATAATGTAAATGATTCATTATGTGTTGATCCAATGAACGGTCCAGATAATGACGAGTAATGATACCATATAGATTTTAATTTTTCGACGGTGATTGCATAATTATAATATAATTCATCTAATTTAAAAATTTGTATAACATGAATACAAATAGACATAAGAATACTTAATGATAATACAATAATATTAATTTGAACGTCATAATTATTTAGTTGAACATATTCTGTCATAAGTACTGATAATAATGATGGAATTATAACTGAACCAATTGCTATAATAATTTGAAATAATCTATATATAAATCTGGTACAATCACGATTTTGTTGGTAATCTCCAATATTATCACTATACCTGCGTTTTAATATTTCTTTTCTGAAAGCACTAATTGGTAAAATTCGAATAATTTCATAAGCATCAATTTCAAATTTAACTAATTTTTGACAACAAGACGAAATTGCACAACATGGATCATATTTTTCCTCTGGTACTACAATATTACTGGTTTCATCCATAGAAATTTGTGTTAATGATCTTGTTCGTTTTAATTTACTTCTTGGTAATTGATAATTATTACGTGATACATTTCTTGGATTTGCATCTGATATATCTGATTCATTTGTTATATTTTTTGTATTTTTTGCATTTGTTATATTTTTTGTATTCTGTAGATTTTCGTGTATATTAATTGCAATATTTTCGGATAATTCTATATTCTTTTTTAAATCACCTTTAAACCAAAGATTCATATGTTGTGGAATACCTTTGCACCAATTTTGAGAATTATCTTTAATACTATTTGAAGAATTCTCTGTAATACTATTTGAAGAATTCTCTTTATATAATACTATATTTGTTGGATGTGGCATCTCTTCTAGAGGTATAGGATCACATAATAATTGTTGTAATTGTTCTGGTGGAGATTGATTATTTATAATATTTTCTGGTGGAGATTGATTATTCATAAAATAATAATATTGAATAATCTAATAATATATTAATATAAATTTAAACTTTAAATTACTAAATATTATGTAATACTTTAATATTATAACTAGATAATAAATATATTTGTTCAATAGATATATTATAATTATTTACTTTAACATTATGTAAATATAATTTATGTAGATTATAACACTGTATTAATGGAGTAATATCTAATATATTTATATCATATAGTGACAATATTTCTATTTTTGTATATTTTAAAAATGATAAATTGACTGTAAATAAATTATTACTATTATAAATATCTAAATATTGTAAATTATGTAAAGTACTAATAATATTTAAACTATTATTTGATATATTGCTAATTCGAAGTGTTTTTAATTTAATACATTTTCGCAATGGTTCAATATATTTTATATTAGTATTTATTAAATTTAAATCAATTAATCTAATACAATTATATAAATGATTAATATTTGATAATTTTATATTACATAAATATATTTGATTAATTAATTTTATATTAATATTTTTACATACTAAACATATTTTTAATAATTTATATTTAGTATAATATTGAAAATTAGAATTTAATATAATTTCTAATATATCTGTATTTAAATTTGCAAAATTAATAGTCATAGTTTAATATATTTTATATTAATATTTATTAAATTTAAATCAATTAATCTAATACAATTATATAGTTTAAATTTTTTTGTTAAATAGTATCCAATATATTTATTAATCAATTAATATAATAAATATTAATATAAAATATATTAAGAATCGTGATCCACAGATTTTTTATTTATTATTATATATTTTTTATTAATATTTTTTTTATTGTATAGATAATATATGGATAAGTGTATACATCAGTTGGAATTTAATAATACAGTTATAAGACCTCCTCCTGAGCAGTTAAAAAATTATAGGAAGATTACAGTAGATGTAAATTCAAGTAGTAGAAATTATACAACATATGCAACATCGAATCAATATGTATATTATTTAAATCAATCTATTTCAAATATAATGGAAATTGAACTTGCATCTATAAATTTACCGAATAGTTTATATAATGTAAATAAGAATAATAATAAATTATATTTTGCACAGAATGTAAATGTAGCAACAAGTTATGAACCAGATGGTTTAGCAATTCGTGATAATACTGAATTTTTATTATGTGCAAATATGCCTACTGGAAATTATAAGATATGTATATCAGATACTACAAACTTAGTATCATCCGATGATTTTGCATCAAATTTAGAAACAGTATTAAATGCAAATATGACACCTGACTTTACAACTACAATGAATGTAAATACAAACAAATATCAGATTAATCCTACAACGATTTTGGCAAATAATACATCAGTATTATACTTTAATACAAACAAAAAAGAAGATGTGATAATGAATGCTGGAACTGCATCACAACACAATAAATTACTATCTAATAGTATTGGAGAATTGGTTGGAATGACTAGAACATATAGTCCATTTATAACAGGTAATGTAAGTACGACAGCGAGTAATGCTACAGTAACAGGATTGGGAACAAGTTTTTTGACAGATTTAACCCATTTAGTTGCAGATGATCAGGTTACTATAGTAAATGCCGATATTGGAGGTTCTGCAGTATTAGAAACATTGCAAATTGCAACAATAGATACTGATACACAGTTAACATTAAAGAGTTCTACATTACCAGGATTATCAAGATCAAATTGTGAAATCGCACCAGTTAAATTTATTGGAAATGCACAACATAATATAGATGGCGATGACGTAGTATATTTACATATAGCAGAATTTAATAAATTAGAAGCGAATAGAACAGGTGCACAGGATGCATTTTGTAAAATCAATATGAATAAAGGAACAGTCGAACGTATTGGAGCACATACTAATTTAAAACAAAGTACAAATAATTTAGAGAAAAAATTAGAACGAATTAATAAATTAACAATTAAATTTACAGATATTAATGGTAATATAGTTGATTTTAATGGTAGAGAACATAATTTTACATTAATTTTTAATTGTTTAACACAACAACAAGGTTATTCTTTTTAGAAAATATTTATAATTTTATAATAAATTCATAAAATAATATAAGTTATCGTTCATATATTTAATAAGAATTATTCAAAATTGATTACTTTAATTATAATATTCAATATATTATTGAATACACAACAACATAAATAAATGGGTCATATGATTAAATTTGATGGAAATCTGTATGAGGAAGCATTAAAAAATATTAAAAATAATATTCCAATAACGAATGATGCTGCACATTTGTATAAATTACATTATTGTTTTGCATTATTATATACTTCAGAGAATCAGACCGATTTTTATAAAAAAATAAAATTTCTTAAATATAATTTGAATGGTTCACATAAACCAATAAATAAAATATCTAAAAAGATTAATAATACAAAATATGTAAAAAAAGAAGAAGAAGAAGAAGAAGAAGAAGATGAAGAAGAATATGAAGAAGAAGAAGATGAAGAAGAAGAAGAAGAAGAAGAAGAAGATGAAGAAGATTATATCGATATGCCAGAATTAGAATATATTTCATTATCTAATTAATATTATAATCTAAAAAAACAGATGATTTATATTCATATTGTATTGTATATACTTTGATAATTTTTAGAAAAATATTAATAATATAAAAATTGATTTAATATATATTTTTTATATTATTATGAATCTATTAAATGATGATATATTTATAAAAATACTAGAAATAATTAAGAAAGATACAAATTGTACTATATTAAATTATATATGTGAGAATAATATATTATTAAAACAAAATATAATATTTAAAATAAAATTACATTATTATGAAATATTTGGGAGGTATATAATATATAATGCAATATATATAGATTTATTAAATTGGTTAAATAATTATAATGATACATATAATGTAATAACATTAAAATTGAAAGATGTGTTGACACGATGCAATATATATATAGATGATTTCTTATATAGAAATATAGATTTGCGCTATTTATGTGTATCTGTGTTAGACTCATTATCAATTAATGAGTTGACTGAATTTTATGAAGGTATATTATTATTAGATTAATAATATTAGATTTTATTAATATTACATTTATTTTTAGTATAATTTTTAATACTAATATTTTTTATAGAATCACTATCTAATGTATTTTTAATATCATTAAAATTAATATTATCATTTATTTCAATATTATCAATTAAATAATTATTAGATTTATAAAATTTTGAACGTTTTTTATATTGATTTTTAAATATAGAAAAGTGGTCTTCAATATCTATAACTAATGGGGAAATTTCATGTTTTTTTCGTAAGATACGTCCAACCGCTTGTTCTATATTAACTTTTGGACTAGATAATATTAAACAATTTAATTTAGGAATATCTAATGCTTCAGCAGCCATACTATATGTACTTAGAATAATTTGTGATTCATTTGCAGTTTTATCTAATAATTGTTGTTTCATCCCCCCAACATAGAAACCAATATTATATTTTTTATCCAATAATTCATATAATTTTCGTAAATGTTCTCTGCGATCAGATAATAAAATAATATTACGTTTAGGATTATATGCTAAATGATGTATAATATTAATTAATGTATGATTTCTAGATTCATATTGTGTAATATTGTTAATAATTCTGGGAGTGCATACTTTTCCCATTGTAGTTAATTCGACTGTATTATATTTAACATTTTCACTATTATATTTTATATGTTTAACAATTAAATTAAAATTATTATTAGTATCTTTTTCTGATTTATATACAATTGGTCCTAGGAATTTTAAAAATACATGAGTAAGCAAATCTGATCGTATTGGTGTGGCAGTTAATCCCAATGTATATTTTAAATTAACTTTTAATAACGCTCTAGAAAATACTTCACTTGATAAATGATGAACTTCGTCAATAATTAATAATCCAAAACTACTAAAAACATTATTATCAAATTCTTTCAATGATAATGTTTGTAACATAGCAACACAAATATCTTTGTTATGAATATCAATTACTTTTCCTTGGATTTTTCCGACTCTTGCACCTGGTAAATATGTATTAATTCTATCTATCCATTGGTTCGCTAAAAATTCTTTATGAACAATAATTAATGTTTTTAATTTAATTTCACTTATTATATCTAATGCTAACACAGTCTTTCCTTGACCACATGATAGACACACGATACCACCACCGATATGTGTATCAATTGTTTCCATATATTTATTTTTAGCATCAATTTGAATATCGCGCAATTTTCCTTTAAATTTTAGATTAATTGGATTACCATTATTTAATGTATATTTTTTTGGGTTTCCAAACATTTCAATACCATAATAACGAGGTAAGTAATATTTATTTGGAGATTCTAAATATATTGGATAACTTGGAGCTTGGGGGAAATCTTTTGGAATAAATGGAGATACAATTAAATCTTTTTTAATTTTTTGTATATCTTTAAATGTTAGTTCATTTTTATGAATTATGTATCCTCTAGATGTTAATTTAGAATTCATATTATATATTATTATATATTATTATATAAATTTTATATAAAAAAATATAAAGTTAATATCAAAATAAATATTATATGAGCATATTGGCAGTACGAATCCAACTAAATTCTTCACCTAATACTGAAATAAGTGTATTTGCGCGAAATAGTATAAATAATTCAGTTGGAGTAATCTGTGTAGAAACTAATTTAACATATTTTTCAAATAATGATTGAAATTGAGCTTCAGTCGGACATGACATATTGTAAAACATATAAATGTTTGGTTCAAGTCCATAATCAGCACGACATCCTAGAGATAACTCAGAGATACAACGGGCAGTCTCAAATTGATTGCTGGTATATGACATTATGTGGTGGTTGATATATATATATAATAACAATCAATTTTTGTGTATGATGAATTTTTTAAGATTAGCGACAGTTCTATTTTGTTTAAATGGTACAATTTTATTTTTAGAAATTTTGAGGAACATTGGGACACCTTCAATATATTGTAAATATATTTCATTTAATATAGATAAATCGTGTATATCCGCATTAAATTCAGCGAATATATATTTTGTGTCTAAAGTATTAATAAATTTATTAAATATTGGTACAAATTCTTGACAAAATGGACACCCAGGTCGATGAAATAAAATACCAATATATTTATTATTATTAATAAATTCATCAAAATTATGATTCGACAATGTAATAACATTTTCTGGGAATATATACTTATTATTATTTTCTGTAAATTGTAATAAATTTTTGATTGTTTTTTCCGCAGTGAATTGTTCTATTGAATTATTATTAAATTTTAATATAGTTGGAACACCATCAATATATTGAGAATAATCAGTATATTTATTTAATATATGTTTATTTACATCCATTGAACCAGTAATACAATCAATATTATTTTCGTTAATTTTCTTAGAGAAATCTTCGAATGTAGGCATAAAGTTAACACAATACGGACAATTTGGAGAATGGAATACTACTATTTTAGTATTAGATTTATTTTGTAAAAATTCATCAATGTTATAATTATTTAATATATTAATTGAATTTGATTTTTTTTTATTTGGCATATTTTTAAATAATGTATTAAGTTGTTTTTCAATATCCGGATTATATTCAAATAAATTTTTATGTATTAAATGTTTCATTGATTGTTCAATACTTCCCCCACGTTGTTGAATGATTGATTGCATTTTATTTCGTAGTTCATTATATTTATTTTTATATTTATAATATTTTTCTTGATACATTTATATTATAATAATATAAAATATATTTAAAATTGATTTTGTAATAATAAAATAATAATATATTTAATTAAATATGTATTTATGTAACTTAACTGAACATATATTAGAATTAATATTTAATTATTATAGTAATACTTATATAGATATACAAAAAATATTATTGTTATATAACAATAAAAATTTAATTAATAATATAAATTTAAGTAAATGTAATATAAAACATTTAAGATATATTTCTAAATTTACTAATTTAAAAATATTAAATGTAAGTCATACAAAAATTGAAGATTTATCTATGTTATCAACATTTACACATTTATATGATTTAAATATTAGTGGATGCTATTTACTAACTAATTTTGGATTTTTATCGACATTAACTACAATTGAAATATTAAATTTAAGTTATATATCTATGAACAATTTGGAGCAAATTGTTAATTTAAAATGCTTAACAAATTTAAATTTAACACATAGTTTTGTATCCGATTTCACACTATTATCAAAACTACCATCATTGGAATATTTAATATTAAATAATACATTTATTGAAAATATATCACAATTGACTAATTTATCTAATTTAAATAAATTAAGTTTATATAATACACCTATTCTATATATAAATTCTATTACAAATTATAAATTATTAACACAATTAAATATATCATATACAGCGATTACAGATATATCAAGTATAAGTAATCTGATAAATTTAGAAGAATTATATATAAGTGATAATATATTTATAACAGATTTTTCACCATTATTAAATTTAATAAATATAGAAATTTTAGATTTATCAAAAACAAATATTGAAAATTTATTTGTATTAACTAAAATGAAAAAATTATATAATTTAAATTTAAATAATTGTAAAAATATTTTTGATTTTTCTCATTTAGTTAAATTGAGAAGATTAAATATATTATATTTAAAATATACAAAAATATTAAATATGTATTGTTTAAAAAAAATGAGGAAATTGAAGGTATTATATTTACCATATAATATAATAGATATATCTTGTTTAAATAATTTAAAAAAGTGCAAAATAGTTCGTAGTTAATTATTTTAATCTACAATACCGTAATTATTATTAATATAATAAATTATATTTTTAGTCATCATTATAATCTTGATCATAGTCTTCATATATAAAATCAAAGTGTTCATAATTTTGTTCAGTATCATTTGCATCAAGATTATCTTCCAAATTGCTTAAATTATTAATAAAATTAATATTATTTTCATCAATACCTGTGCTAGATAAATCAAGAGATGTATTAAAATTGTTAGGAATTTGTATATTATCTTCATTATCTACATTATCTACATTATCTACATTATCTGAAATATTGATGATATTAAAATGATCATTAAATTTATATTTATCCTTTGTATCAATAATAATTTGAATAATAGAGAAAATTTTATTTTTATAATTTTCTAAATTACTAGTTAATTTGGCAACATTATTTATATTAATAGATTTTAAATATGTAGCTAATTTATCAGCAGATATATTATTAATATCATTAATTATTTTATGTAAAATATATGGGTAAATATATGTTAAAATATAATTACTACCATTATTATTAAAATTGAAAATATTTAATATATTATTTTTAATATAAATACAAAAATATTTTAATAATATATTATTATCATTTAATACTTCATTATAATTATCAAATAGGTGAAAATCATGTAATAAATATTCTATTATATTTTCATATAAATGTGCATATTTATATTTATATTTAATATATTTTTGATGAAATGTATTATTTTTATTATAATTGCTGATGAATGATACAACTAATTGAATATTATGTAAAATCGAATTATATTTAATAATATTTAAATTATTACCATTATATTTTACATATTTTTGTTTAATTATTTTATTTTTATAATAATTTATAATATCTAAATCCGAAGATATTTTAAAATCAAATGATATATTTAAATTCTGTTCAATATATTTATAATAATCTTCGAAACTTAAATTCTTAGATATATCAATGATATTATCTAATTGTTTTTTTATTAATATATTATCATAATATTTATTGATATCCGATAAATTTAATAAAGATATATTATATGTGATTTTATTTTTATGTAATTTAGTTTTAATATCCATATTATTTTTATCAAATATTCTGATTTCTCCTACATATACTGCTTCGTAATGAAATAATAGTAATACACGGATTTTATCAATATATGATATTTCAAAATTTAAATTATTGAAGAAATTATTTTTATCTAATGTATTAGATAAATTCACCGTAATATTATTAGTTTTAGTATTTTTATATACAGTGAGAGGTTTATATAATATTACTAATTTTGGTTTATCTAATATAGTTAATCGTTCAGTTTCAATATAATAAGATAATTTTGGTTTAATATATTCTTCAATTGTTGTATTTAAATTAACTAATATAGATTTTGAATTTAAATGATCTTTATTATTAAATGTAGAAACATTAAATAATTTATTATATTGTGAACTATTTAAACCATTATTTACTAAAACATTTAAATTATTGAATAATATTATATTTTGTGAAAATAGATTCAATTCAATATTAGTATCTAATAATTTATAATTAATTTCATTTATAATATTTAAATCATTATCAAGTTTTTTTGTAGCACTATCTATATATAATTTGTCTTTAATTAATAATTTAAACACAGTAATGGAAAATAATATGATTGCAAAATAATGATTATAATAATATAAATAAGTATTATTATAAAAATTATTAATATAAGTAATTAATTCAGATTTATTTGTAATTGGTGGTATTTTAAATTTATTTTGAAATATATTTTTCATATTTTTCGTATTCATATTATCAGTTTTTGTGATTAAAAATAAATCTCTAAATATATTTTTATATTCATCAAATTTTAACATATTTTCTTGAATTATATTTGATATGTTTACATATAAATCTTTGATAAAATCATTATATAATAATTTATAAATTATATAAATATCATCCATATTATATTCATTTGTTAAATAACGATTATTTAGATGATTAAATACTAAATTCATTAATGAAATATTTTCATCTACTACATTCTGTTTATATTTATAAATTTTGAAGAATTGTTCCATTTGCAGTGTTTTATCCATACTCCATATTTTATTATTACCGTTATTTAAATAATTTATATCATCAGATGTTATTTTATAATTCACTGTTCCAGATTTATTAAAATCTTCTGCCATATCATCTATATCAGACAAATGCTCTCCACAAATATAACAATTTATAGTATCATCGTATACACCATAATAATTTACTACTTCATTAATATTTGGTTGTAGATTATGATGTTTGCAAATGATTGGTTCATAACAATATTTACATATAAAATTTCCTAAATAATATTTAATCTTTGGATCTAATGTTGTATCATTATTTTTAAACATTAATAATAATTTATTTAAATCAAATGGTAAATCAAGATTACTTAGATTTATTAATTCATATATTTCATTTAAAATTATAAAATCATTATCTTCTACTTTATATGTTCGTATTACTTCCTTAATATCTTCTATATCTATTGCATTTTTTATATCATGATTATGTGGACATTTTGACACATTATTATATTTACATATATAAGGTAATCCATAATGAATACAATATTTTTTCGCATCATTGATACGACTTTCAAAATATTGAATACTATCAACATAACCTTTTTTAGTTAATCTGTTATAATTACTTATTAATATTTTAAATTCTTTATCTTTTATACTTTCATATGTTTTCGATTGAATAAATATAGTAGATTTCCCAAAATAATTATTAACTGCTTTCATATTATCAATATATTTCGATGGAAATATTACTGATGGAAATAATTCAAATAATTTATATGTATTTTTATCTCCTATATTTGTATCCCAATTATCTATTATATTCAACAATATATCTTCTAATTTTAATCTTATTTCAGAATCAGGTTTATATTTAAATCCAGAACAAGTTATATATTTTTCAGAATTTGCAATACGACTATTCACTGGTTTTGTTATTAATACTTTATCATATACTAATTGTAATAAAAATAACATTTTTACCATTAAATCTGTATACATATCAAATACCTTTAATATAAATACTCCACCATGTGCTTGAGTTATTATTGCAGCAATTATCTCACCAAATATTACTTGTGTAGTTAAATTTTCTTGAATATTATGTTTATACCACTCTTCTGACATCGCAAAACCTCCATCTGCGGTTGATATATCTGCTAAATTTCCATTTGATATATCTGTAATATATTTCTTAAATTCTAATAAATTTTCTTTTTTGGTTACATCACCATTATTTGTTTTATTATATAATAATTGTTTGTTAAATATTTTATAAAAACTATTTTGAAACATCGTATTTTCATCATCGATTAATGTTATAATTTTAAATTTATCCCATGTTGTATCATTACGCAAATATCTAACACAATGTATAAAACTACCTGGTGCTTCTGCTATAAATGCTCCATATAATTTCTTCTTATTTAAAAGTTCCTTAAACGGTAATAATAAGTCATAACATTTATAAAATGCACGATTTACACCACCTGGTATAATCGAATCTACATTGGATATAAATTTTACAAATTCATATTTAAAATAATATTGAAATCCGTGTGTTATTGCACGTCTTTCATGTTCAGGATATTTATCCATCTCACTCTTAGAATCATCTAATAATTTAAAATCGCCATATTTTTTATTTTTTAATTTATAAAATTCTTTAATTGAAGTGAAACCATTATCTTTATAATCTAATTTATCAATATAATCTTCTAATTTAACTGATATTATTTCTGTAGATTTGTGATGAGTTAATATATTAAATTCAATATTTGATTTAACATCATCATTATTTTCATATAATTTTATATCTAATTTTTTTTCAAGTGTTTCTTCGTTACTTACATTAGTAATTTTACTATTTAAATCATATAATACATTATAATATTTTTTCGCAACCATTTTGTGTTTATTCGTTAAATAGTCTAACTGATTCTCATAATTAAAACCTATATTCTCTGTATTATATAAATTATTATATTCATAATTATCAAAAATTTCCCATATATTATTTTTACGTATATAATATTTATTATGTAATACTGCTAATTCACCATTTTTTACAAAATTAATTGATAATTTTATATTATTAATAAACATAGTATAATATATATTATTTGGAACTGTATTATATAATAATATATAATCTATTAGTTTCGCTTTATTTACATTATTATAAAATTTATATAAATTATTATCGTTACCTTTATAACCATTTAATAAAATATTATTTAATTCTTCAATCGTTGTTGATATTATTTCTTTCTGATCTGTATATTTTAAATCATGTGAAATATTATCTAAATTATTATCATTATTTAAATCTAATATATTATTATATTCTTTAACTATTTTATATTCTATATCATTATCTATAATTCTTACATTAATATTCTCTTTTAATTCATTTATTATTATATTATCAATTGGCGAATTAATATGATTCGCATACGATCTTAAATAATATGTTGTTCCATTATCTATTGATATATAATTTAACCAATGTGATAAACTATATAACGGATTATTATATAAATTTATATTATAATTATTTAATTTATAGTATTTTATAATAAATGTATAATAATAATTATAAATTATTAATTCTATTATTTTATTAAAATGTTCTAAAAAGATTTTTTTATTATCATCATTAAATTCTTTATATATTTTATGCAATTTATATTTCATTATAAATTCAGATTTTATTAATATATCTTCACAAATATATGTATTATTATTATAGTTTTTACATAATAATTGATTATTATTTAATATATCATTAAATATATTTAATATATTTTCTCGATTATCTTTAATTATTGTCAATATAGTTTCATTTAATTCTGAAAATACTATTCCAAGATTATTTAAATAAAATATTATTAATTCATTTATCTCTGTATTCTCGCGAATCTTTGTATAATAATTTAAATAATAATTATATTTAAATGTATTCATATATAATGTTGATTTATATTCTTCAATCTTGTTATGTAGTAAATTACTTATTAAATTAACATTACATATAGATATATCGTTTAATCTATAATCAAATAAATTAATTATATCAACAATTTTATCTAAAGAATATACATTTGATTTAAAATTAATACTATATAAAATATTTTCTAAAGATGGGACTAATTTATTTAATAATTCTGCTTCTTCTTCCGGATTTTTAAAATAATAATATTTATTTATATCTAATATCTCTATTTGTTTTTTACTAAAAGTATGTAATTTATCATCTGCTAATACATAAACCTCATATATATCATCTTTCACACTATTTATAAATCCATGATCTTTTAATTTCGATATATATACTATATTATTTATTATATTATCAGGATGCAATTTATAACCTACTATATTTATATTATCATTTTCTAATACTATACGATCATCAAAATCTAATTTAGAATATGTATAATCATCTATCTTATTTTTACCTCTAATATATGTTGTTCCAATCATCTGAATACATTTTGTATTTTTACAATCTCGGATAACATATAATTTATTATTCTTTACATTTATATTATCAAATGTATTATTTGAATATAACGAAGTAGTAAATATTGTATTATTCTCTAATAAATTAAAAAAGTCCAAAAAATATTTATTATCTTTCTCATATAAATTTAAATTATCATTATATTTCAACTTTAAATTCTCACCAATTTTATTTTCACCCCAATTTACTTGTGTTATAGTATTATTTGTATTAAATACTACAGCATTGCCATATGTATATTTAATATCATTAATTATCGGTATTACATGTTTATTTGAATAATCGTTATTATTTATTTTATTTATTATCGGAATCTTCAATAAATTTATATCAATCTTTTCATTTATAAAATCCAAATATATATTAAACAAATTTATATTATAATTTTCAGAAATAGATTCAAAAAATAATTTTGCCTGTTCTGATAACTGCATAATATCAGTTAGTTTTACATCAATTATATCAATATCACTTATAACAATATTTGACATCTTAATATATATTATAAAAAAAATATTTACTATTTATTATATATATATTATTTATTATATACTATATATTCAATTTATTACTATTATTATACAATTTATAAGTTATATCATCATATATTTTTCCCTAAAATTAATCATTGTCATAATATATATCATAAAAATTTATTAAAAATATTACAGTCATGTAAAATATTGTAAAATACATTTTTTTATTATGTATCAACCAAAATATATTACAATTGTCGATAATCATTAAGTTGTAAATCTAGATAATATGTGTATTTGCGGAATGTGTTATTTGTATGAATACAGCATCAGCAATTGTATTCATACCTTGTGGTCATCAAAATATTTGTAGACATTGTAATGAATTATTAAAAAAAATAAGAGTATGCCCAAATTTGTAGAACAACAATAGAATAAATTAAACATTAATCACATATATAATTTTCTATAATATTTAATAATTTCCAATATTTTTCTTTATCAATTTTAGTTCCACTAAATATATATGAAACATTTGTGTTATTACTAATCATCCAATTATTTAAATCTGTATTAAATTGTTTTGCATTATATAACATAAATCGCATAGTTTTAATATTACTTAAATTCCATTTACCAATTGGTTGATTAAATAATTCACATTGATAAAACATATAATCCATATCTACTACATTACTAGTATTCCAGTCAGATATATCATCATTAAACCAATATATATAAATAAATAATTCTGACATATCAGTTATGTTAATCATATTCCAGGATGATATATGATTATATAGTTTCATTGCATTTTCATTACTATAACACCATTTATTAATTGCAGATTTCAATTCTTTATAATTTTTTGGAGTATAAAACAGTGTTTCTAAATTATTTGTAAATGTGTTAATATTTTTCAAATAACTTAATAATAATTTACTAGAAGTATAAAATTTTATAATTTGTTTCGGAGTAGATAAATATGTAATAAATTCATATATAAAAGTAGGTTGTTCGTAAAACATCTACGTAAATTGATACATAATTATAATATATAAATCAATTTTTATATTACAATAAATAAATTATATTTTAATTCGTTAGAATGATTTCATTATATTATTAGTTAATTCGAGTAAATAATCACATACTTTATTAATATCTTCTTTAAAATTATTTGTAATTAATCTTAATAAATATTGATCACCAAGTTTATGTACTCTATTATAAGCAGTATAATAATATTTTTCTTTAGAAATAATCAAATAATATAAATAATCATTAATTAAATTTAATATTGTATGCGAAGAGTTTTCTACATATATATCTACAGCTTCTTCTAAATCTGGACTATATAATATATTAATATGATTATCTTTATATGGTATATTAATAATATTCTTAAATAAATTTTTAAAATGTTTAATTTGTGAATTTAATTCTTTAAAACCTTTATATAATATTCGTTCATTATTATGAATACCTTCATTTTTATATGATAAATTAAATTTAGAAGGAATATTTTCATCATTTTTTATATATACACGATATGAATCATGTATATTAAATCGTTGTATAAGTAAATCTTTTTCTTTTATTAAAGCACGTAATTCAGTATCTTGAATCATATTTCGCTCATTAATTAATTCATTAGTTATTATAAAATGTTCAACATTATCCCATCTATTTGTTGAATAATTAATACTCTCTAATTTATCATCTATATTTTTAGTAATATCTGTTAATTTTTCTTTAATTATATCAAAATCTTTCTCAAAACTATATGATATTGTTGATATAACATCCCATGTACAATCATCTAAATTTCTACCAATTGATAATTTCATCTCAATTGATAAATTATCTTTATGATTTAATTCTGTAATTAATTTTGGATATATTCGTGATTCGACGAGATTATCATTTATAATCATATTTTTTAGTTCAATATGATTAAATATTATAGAACGAATATTATCATTAAATTCTGATAAATTCGACTGTTTTAATAATAATACTAAATCATCTAATTTAAAATATTCAAATAATTTATAATGTGCATCGGTTAGTTTGGATAAATCTATATCTTGTAATTTCTTATCTTTTAAATAAATGTCTATCATATCGGTTGTAGTATATTTTATTGTATTTGAAGTATTTGATACATTTATTTTAAATAATATATCATTTAAATATTGTTTTATATTATGTAATTTTAAATATGATTTAATATTAATATTTTCGGGTAAAATATCATTTGTAATTAAATATAATAATACTAATAATTTAATACATGGAGTATTAATTGTTAGTAAACTTAAACGCTTACTTAACTTATCATTATGTATATTTGTTGTACCATTCTCTGTAATTATTATAAAATTATCTAAATGCTTATATGGAATATATTTAAATCCTAACGATTTAATAGACGTTAGTAAAATACGACGTAACGAATTTGCATATGCTGCTGTAATCAACACATTCTTATTCGATTCTAAAGTAAAATTTATATAATTATCATCATTTTGTATAATTAAAGTCATATTATAATATATATAAATATATATTTTAAATCAATTTTTATTTAAATCAATTTTTATATATAATAGTAGTATACCAAAAATATAATTATATAAATAGTCGTATGATTATTCGCTAGTATAATTGGTATAATACATATCACATTATTACATTACAAAATATAATAAATTATACATTTATAGTCTCGTCAATTTATATGTTTATTTAATTTAATTTAAAATAATATAATATAATGTTCGTAGAATATGTAACAGAATTATTACCCAAGTTTCTTGAATTATTCGTACAAGTATTATTATTATTTTTATTTATTATATTTTTAATATTCATATTTCCAAGTAGAAAATTAAAAGATGATAATTTATTAAAAAAATATATGCCAAAAATTATTAATAAATTTAAATCTAGTGTTAAATCTAAATTAATTAATAATCAATTTAAATTCGATGTAAAATGTTATAAATATAGATATATGGATTTAAAAAATATGACAGACAATGAAGCTCTTAATCATTGGAATAATTATGGAATTAATGAATTCAGAAATGGATCATGCAATAACGATTATATAAATCCAAAGGGAGCAGATAAAGCTATAAATTCAATATTTAATGCAAAATGTTATAAAGAAAGATATACTCAATTAACAGATCTTGCTGACGAAAGTGCAACAAATCATTGGATTAAATATGGCAGAGGAGAAAATAGAAATGGTTCATGTAATGATAAATTGAATAATGTTTACGGAAAAGATAAATATATTCGCTCAATTATACCAATCGAAAAAAGAAATACACTAAATAAAATTAAAAATTTCCTACCAAGTATATTTAACAGTAAGGAAGTAAATGCAACATTAAATGTAAAATGTTATAAATATAGATATATAGATTTAAAAAATATGACAGACAATGAAGCTCTAAATCATTGGAATCATTATGGAAAATATGAATTTAGAAATGGCACATGTAATGACGATTATGTAAATCCAAAGGGAGCAGATAAAGCTATAACTTTAATATTTAATGCAAAATGCTATAAATATAGATACACACAATTAACAGATGGTTCTGACGAAAGTGTAACAAACCATTGGATTAAATATGGCAGAGGAGAAAATAGGAATGGTTCATGTAATGATAAATGGAATAATAAATTTGGCAAAGATCTATATTTTACAAGTATTATTCCAATTAAACAACGGAAAAAAGAAACTAATTTATCATCGCTATTAAATATGTTCTAAATTTTTACCTTATTTTTATATAGATTTATCATAAATTATTTAATCTTATTAATCTTATTTTTTTATTATGTAAACGTTTTTATTACATAAAATAAAATTGATTGTTATAAATATATTCTTAACAAGCACTATGAATTTCTCAAATAAAGATATGGAATA
>Ga0307488_10001094_pt1 | contig 22687 bp, 29 predicted proteins | sample SB02metaG_FD_202248 | JGI IMG/M metagenome (GOLD analysis project Ga0307488, IMG submission 202248) | Sea-ice brine microbial communities from Beaufort Sea near Barrow, Alaska, United States - SB 0.2 | ecosystem: Environmental > Aquatic > Marine > Coastal | place: USA: Alaska | collected... | reverse complement strand
CGCTTAAGCCTCTAACTGCAGAATATTAAGTGTTACTAAAACAGCACTCGTTGATCCAGATTTGTTTGTAACTCTGCATGGTATAGATGTCGTAGGTGTTGCTTCAAGATTAAATCCAATAACGCCAGGAGATACTATAACTGTTTCAGCACCTGTAGTAATTACTTCTGCAATAACGCCAGCATCTGGAGTTGGATCAGTACCTTCGCCGCGTGAATTATCTGCAGTACGTGTAGCGCCGTTAGCATAAATCCTAACCCAAGCAGCTCTGTCAGTTGTGATAGTAAACAATGAATATGATTTAAATCCAGTTAGATCAAGATCGCCACTTGCGTTATTTGCTAAAGAAGCAGTTGAACCGCTAGGTGATGTCCTTGACTGTAATGAGCCTCCTCCGCCACCGCCGATGTCTGAGTTGTTAGCTAATTGAACCCAAGCACCATTATGAGCATAATAAGCAGCACCAGTACCGTGTACGTGAGCAAACATGCCGTGATAACTACTAGCAGAAGGTAAATCACCTTCTGCGGCGTATACATTACTAAATAATATTTTGTTGGTGCCCATATCTAGATCTGAGCTAGTTACAACGTTTATAACTTCTGTGTTAGATAAACCGCCACTACCTGACCCAGCGTCAATCCAATCATAATCGGCGCCATCCCAAGATAATATTTGGTTATTAGCTGCTGTACTTGTATTTAAATGTGTATCAACATTAGAGTTTGTATAACCCGCTGCTTGATCCTGAAACGTTAAAACTCCTGATCCGTCTGTAGTAATTACTTGCCCAGCAGTACCGTCATTAACCCAATATAATAAGCTTGTAGGTCCTCCAGTTAATGATGCGTAAGCACCATCGAATTGTCCGTCGTATAATTCTGTAAAGTTGGCATTAATTTTAACCATAGCATTGCGCAACGGATCTCCCGTTCCGTCGTTTGCTGTGGAGCCTACTCCGATGTTTTGTTTAGCCATTTTATGCTCCTAAGGTCTTTTATCTATTTATCCTAAGCGGTATCAACTCGTAAATTGATAGTGTCCACTGATATCGTATTTCTATCACTGCTATAATAAATCTGTTCGCCTGGTTGATTTGGTCCAACAATTGGATCTCCGCCTATTAATGGATCCTCTTTTACATTTACATAGAATCTAGACTTTAAGCCTACAGTCGATTTCTTGTTGTAATTAAACTTACCAAATAATCTTGTACCTGCGAGGTGTACGTTTTGCTTAAGCGTTTCTCTATAAGTTTCTATATCTACAGTAGATCTAATCTCATAAGAATATTCTTGATAGAAATCAGAATCGTGTAGTTTATTTCTTGAGTCGTAATATGACCCATCGGCTTTATAACCGTTTATGTGTGATGTTTCTCCACCCCAGAAACCAGCAGATATACCTTGTGCATCAGCTATCATGGTACCTCTTGCAACTCTATTACCGTCATCATCAGTTAAATACACTATTTCGCCATCGATGTAACCAAAACCAGAGCTAAGTATTTTAACCTCTGAAACTCTACCAGTAGCAAATAGCGTTCGAGATTCCATCTCAGCGTTTTTTCCATACTGATCTGAGCCATAGTCTCTTTCAGTAGCAATGACACTATACGATGTTCCCTTATGAGAAATATTTGATTCGTTGAACCCGTAATAAGCGAATGGTCTTACTTTAATAAAACTGTCATCAGCATTTATCGATGTTATAATACCAGAAACTCCTGAGCTTGCTTGACTAATTGTATCGCCAACCGAAAAGAGAGCACTGAAATTATTAACAATAATAATCTGCTCGTATCTTTCAAAAGCTATCATAACTTCATCACGTATCAGTGTAAACACATCATTTACATAGCCTGTGCCTGGATCGATATTTTCAAATGATTGAATTGTGCCGATATTAAACGGTGTTAAATCAAAAGCCGTGTTGAGAGGCGTAGCTAAAGTTACTGGGTTTGCTGTACCACTCATTGGTGCTGAAGCAGGTGGAACGGCATTGAAATTTGCAGAGTTTAGAGGTACTGCTAAGAATCCAGAAATAACGTCTGTAATAAGACTGATATTTTGAATATTAGTAAGAGTTTCTACTTTAACATCATTAATATCGCTAGTATCAGGGTATAAAGGACCTGGTGAAGAGCTATTCTTCGGTGATACAGTAAGAATATCATCAATTGTTATGTTTGGTGTTCTATCTTCTGTGGTTATTACACTGCTACCAGTAAACTCATCACCAACATCCATAAGTAAACCTACTGATGAAGCGTTCTGGCCAATAACTTTACCCCGATTTCCTGATTGATCAGTTAAATATTCTAGCTCATTGAAAAGATTAGGTTCGTTTTCTAAAACTAAAACTTGATCTGAAACAATAAGTTTCGTATTTTCTATCGTATAGCCAAAGCCACCGTCTGTTAAATTATAGTTTACAATACCTGTAAACTCATCTTGCGTATCAGTTACAATACATGTTGCGCCTTTTCCGTAAGTAGAAGTAATATTAAAAATATCACCTATGTTATTGCCGGTAGTACCGCCGTAATCTAAGTCTATTACTACACCAGATGCAGAACCGTTTACAATACCAAACGAAATATCTTGTCCATTTATTCTAGCAACAATATCGTCGTATCTTTGAAATTGGCCTTTAACTTGATTAATGTATATAATAGGTGTTAGAGTATTATTTAAAAGAATAAAGTTGATTTTATCTACTGCAGCCTTTGCATGAGATGTCGAACCAACGATATTTTTGTTCAATAAATCTGAATAGTCATATAACGTAACGCCGTCTCTTGCATAAAATACATGTTTGTTTGGAATTAACTGTAGGAATTCTCCTGTACGCCAATCTGAATCAGAAGGTTTGAATATATTCTGTGAAGGGTTATATATCTGAACATCTTCGTTATAAAACATTCTAAAGAATAATACGATACCGTTCTCTGAACCCTTTCTTCTGTAAAGAGCAAGAATATTCTTTACCAGTAATCTAACGCTTGCATCTTCTAATAACGGCAAATCTACTAAGTATTTCTTCTGAAAGAAGATAATCATAGATTGAAGCGTAGTAGTAATATCGCGGTATTCAAACATTCTTCTGCTATTATAAACAGCTTGATTAGTTTGAGTCTCCATGAATCTATAATAGTCTGTAACTAATTGTACTAATTCACTTTGCTCTTCACGATATATAGCAGGAAACTGTTGTGCTATTTTAAACGCGATATTCTTTTCTACATCGTAGGCCATGTTATTTAGACTCTATTAAATTAATTGTTACGTCTGAATCTTTAATCGCAAAAATTCTACCGTTAGGAGTAGTAATATCTTTATTTAAAGTAGTTGCCATAAATTTAATTCCTGAACCCACAAATCCGTCTGTGATAAATCCAACAAGATTAACTTCACCAGTATTATAGTCTATAGTACCAACTTTAGGCTTAACAACTTTTGGATTTGCAATATCATCTGCGATAACTTGCATGTTTCCTTTACCATCGTCTTGCAAATAAACGTTCGATCCGTTCATAGAATATACACCGCTTTTTATAGCAGGTTTATAATTTGTAAATCCATCTTCTTCATCGAAGGGGTACGGCTTAATTAATTTCGCAACAAATTTGAAAGAAGGATTAAGAGATACATTTAAATTAGGAGAGAATTCAATATAAGGCATAACACTTATTGCAGTACTTACGATTGAAATATCAGTAGCATCAATAGCTGAAGCTAATTTAGATATTCTTAAAGTTTTATTGAAGTCATCGAGATACGTATCTGAATAAAGTTTAACAGCATTTCTTACAAGAGTATCAATATCACCAGAAGATTTGCGAGTAAGTTTAGGGTTGTAATACACGTCGACAGTAGTACAACCATATAAAAATTCAGATGTTACAAAAATCGGCTCAATAGCGAGAGGAGATCTTTCTTTTAAAAATTGTATATAAGTGTTAGAAAGAGTAGTCGATAAACTTTCTTGACCTTGTCCTAAATATACCGATATAGCAACTTTACCAAATTGCGGTGGTTCTAAATCTTCACCGCCGTAAGCAGCTACAGACTGAATTTCTGGAAAGTTTTGCTTTAATAAGATTTCATAGTCTGAAGTAGTTACTGCTCTTTCTTGTATTTGTAATGACTTAGGTGCAAAGTAACGAATGCTTTCCATCGTTTCTCTTTCAGATCCGCCTGCAGCATTTTGTATAGTTTCAACGACCGCACTACCGAAAGTAGTGGCTAATGAGAAAGCAAATGCACCATTTCCTTCAGTACCAGACGTAATTCTATAACGTACTCTTACATCTTCGAATTCTTGAGGTTGAAAACCAAACACATTGTTGCCAAAATATATAGTATAACGACCATCAATATATGGTTCAATATAAAATACTTTGTCTGCTGGTCCTACGCCAAAGATGTCGTTCTTTCTTGCAAATACGTTTTCATCTTCTGTAGCTTCAGCATCAACAAACACGGCAATAGAGTCTGTGTCTGCGTTTTCGTTTGAAAGAGTAACCCTTAGTATGCCATCTTCGTCAACAAAGAAACCTTCTCGTTCGAAGCTTGCCAACATCTGACCTTCAAAAATTTCTACATTTTCTGCGACAAACGTGTTCGGTGCGGTTTTCTTAGCGACATAAGCTACATTAGTAACAAACTCAAAGTTTTCACCGTTGTAATTAGATGTGAATGGCGAATATTGCGGTAAAGTAATTGTTTGACCAACTGCACTACTATCAGTAATCGTTACTTTAACTACAGCCTTTGCAGACTTTCTTGATCCTGGTAAGTAGTTTAACTCTTTTGCGTGTGAAACAATAGAATTTCTCAATACTGCAGAGTCAAGAAACATTTCGTTAATTGCCATATTAGAATAGAAGTTGTTCTGATAAGTATTATATGCTAACACATCCAACATTACTGACATGTTAGAACCTTCAAAGTTGTAGTCTTTGAACTGCGTCTGAGATTGCAGATATGTTTTAAATTGGGTTTTTACTGCTTCAAAGTCAAGCTCTGAAATATTAAGTTTAACCATCTATCTGGTCCTCTCTAGAAATACGTCAACAGAAATAGGTTGTTGGTTGTTTCTTATATAAAACTGAACTTTAATTTTGACTACGTTATCGTCTATATTAGAAGTTACTACTACGTCTATTACTTCTGCTCTTGGCTCATATAAATCTATGCACGTTCTGACTTGATCTTCAATCAAAGTCATGACACCGGGCGTGATATTCTCGAAGAGCATAGCTCTGATATTGCCACCGATGTTAGGTTGCATAAGTCTTTCACCGCGATCGGTGAGTAATAAATTTTTAATCGACTCTTTAACTGCGTCTTCGTCTTTAAACAAAGTTAAATCGTCTGATATAGGACTTACTTCAAGATTCTTTTTAAAATCTGAGTAAATGTTAATCTTTTTTGCTTTTGCTGTAACTAATGCTACTACCATCTGTTTTTTCCTATTACCAGCTTCTAGTACGGCCGACGTCTACATGTATAAAAGTATTATAATAACCTATACCACCAAAACCCATACTCCTTGCTAACCCAACAAATTTTATTGTGTTTTCGCTATTTCTACTATATCCTGGCCATTTTAAATCGGCTGCTTTACCAATAAGGTGCATGCTATTTACCGCAGAGCCGTCTAATGTTTTATTATACTGCTGACTTCTCCACCCTGAATTTAGAGTAACGGGGCCGTTAGTAATACCTTGTGACACCATTTTAGCTTGTAGCCTCATTAGTAAAACTCTGAAGTCAATATCCATTTTGTTCCAACCGTCTTCTTTGAGTATATTAACCCATCCACCCGCGATTCTTATTTTATCATGAGCATTATCTTTTATATCATCCCACCTTGGCACATTTTTATATTCTTGGATAGTACCTTTTTGAATATTACCAGCATCAGCAAAAAGTTCCTTAGATCTATTTATCAGAATCATGCGAGCTGTCTCGTCAAAACGTATAGCTCCAGCTCTTATAGTTTCAGCTTGTGCTATGCCAGACGCACTTTTTAGTACTTTAACCGTGTTGATAAATCTATCTACTGCATTATCCATAGGCTTTTTAAGACCAGAAACAATAGACTCGATACCTGCTGCAAATCCGCAAATTCTTGCGATAAGGAATTGTATTTCAGAAATAGATGGGTTATCAAATAATGATACTGCGTAATCAATCATTCCCTTGATTTTGTTTTCAATCTTTTCCATATTTTCTTTTGAGAAAAACTTTGTGATTGACTCTTTTAATTCTGTTATTTTCTTTCCAACGCCGTTCTGAACTGCTGTTACAACGTCGTTTAAAGCCGTTGATATATCAAATGAAGCAATAGCATCTCTAATTTTATTAACAGCTCCCATAACTGCTTTTGTTACTTTTGCTTTAATTGCTTCAATAAGTGCTTTAACCTTAATGGCATCGAATAAAGCTTTAATTGGGTCTTTGATATTTCTTATTTTAGCAATAAACGATAGAGCATCTCCAATTAATCCTCCCACTTCTCCAATCAGAAAGAAGAAACCTCCTATCGCGCCAAATATATTAGGCATTAAAGAACAAAATCCACCCATGACTGAGTCTGCAAATGATTCTGTATAGAAATCATCTAAAGATTTTAAAAACTTAGGTGCTTCAGTACTTGCACGATAATTAGCGCCAGTAGGAGATGTACTATAATCTGAAAGATATTGTGCAAATTCAAATGGTGTTATAGCACCAACCTTTAATCTTTCATTTAATGTCGTATATGTTGGTACTTGTAGAACTATACCAGCTGTCTTTAATGTGGTGTTTAAAATGTTAAGATTATTATAGAAAGTATCAGAACCGTATTTTTCGACAGCAGCAGTAATAGGATCAATTTTAGCTGCAGCAGTAATATTCTCTTTGAAACCTGCTTCGAATACATCAATCTGTGAAAGAGTAAACTCCCCATTCATGTTATAAGTTGGAGTAGAAGAAGTTATCTCAACTCTTGTTTCGTCTGGTAGTAAACAGTTATCAATGCTCATTATCCTGCACCCCCGCTAATAATTGCAGTTTCTCTTGTTTTAATATCTCTAAGCACGCTCAAGAATAATTGCACGATACCTTCTTTAGCTTGGTTTAAACCGTCACCATCGTAAACACCAGAACCAGCTTTTGGTCCTGTAACTAAAGGTAAACCTGCCCATTCGTGAGCAAGATTATTAGCAAATTGTTCTACAGATAGTTTACCTTCCATATAACGATTTAATCCTCTTCCCTCGATCAATGCGATAGCGAGTTTATCTTGATTTGCAGGATCAAACTTATCTGAAGCACTTAAGCCAGCTTTCGAATAAAGTGTTCGTCCTCTTGGTGAATCAGGATCATTGTTATTTGTTCCGCGAAGTGTATCTTCAATAATTTGATATCTTCCTACAGCTTCAGAACGTACAGCTTGATCAATTGACTCTTGCCAATCTAATACTTCTTGTATAGTCATCTGCGTTACAGGTTTTATTGGATGAAGATATGTTGGTATTCCACCATATATTGAGTCGTAACCGTATTTTATTGACTCGACGCTATTAATTAAATCAAGTAAAGGTGTTAACGCACCTTGAGTAACTGTTGTTGAAGGAGTTTTAGAATCATATAATTGTGCAGAAGTTGCATTTTCAGATCCGTCATCTTGCGATACAAGACCGCCAGAACCCTGTGATCCGGTCTCTGTTGTTGGCATAATGCTTGTATTTTGAACTACTGGTTCTGGAGCTTCAATTGCAGATGCATCTTTTGATGCTTCAGCCTGCGCAGCATCATCAGGAGAAGAAGCTCCGCCCTCAGCCATGCTAACATAATCGTCAATATAAACTGTTGTACCGTTTACGTGCACATTACCATCAGAACCTAAAATTAACTCAGCATCTCCTTTAATATTAAACGTTTCTCCTTGAATCGCGATATCAGCACTAAATATATCAATTTCAGAAGTACCTTTAACAAATATTTCATTACCTAATATATTTAAAGTGCTTAATGCTTCTAACCAAACTTTATCAGATTTAACGTATAGCCCTTCGCCAGAAGAAACTTGCATTTCTTTTTCAGCTTTAATAGACATAGTACCTACATTTGCTTCTAATTTAAGGTCAGCTGACCTCATTTGAGCTTGAACACCAGCAACCATTGTATATTGATTACCAACAGAATGTAAATGATTTCCATGTACTAACGTCTGCAGGTCTCCAGTTATTTCTTCGATCTTGTTGCCGTTTACTTTAACATAAGAATTGCCGTTAATCGTAACAGTACTAAAGCCTGAACCAGCACCGCCAATAATAACGTGAGAGTTCTTATCTATAACATCGTACTGATCTGATGTTGATTTGTTGGTTACTGTCCCTCTAGAATCAATTTGGATATAAGAACCTTCTTTGTGCCATATCATAATTCTCTCTGAGTTAGGAGTATCATCTAATTCTATTGTATGATTACCAGATTTAAATACTCTATTAAACGGATATTCTGCATCATAACCCGAGTTTGGTTCTGACCATACTTTCTCAGGATCACCTGCGAATTGTACATCTTCTATACGATTTGATTCAAGATCTGTAACATACGTTTCATCAACGTTTTCACCGCGAGATAATCTATTGTTTTGAGGTTGACCCATATCTTCTGGTGCTGATCCTCCAGCTAATAATTCGCCATTTCTTTCTGGAATTCTACCGTATCCATCTTCTGTTGGATTAACGGGTTGAGTAGTTTGTGTTGGTATTAAACCCAAAACCATTGGTTGTTGTGCACCTCTACCATCTAGAAACATACCAAATACCCAACTATTAACAGCAGGCATACCGAAGTTTGGCGATCCGTTTGGATCATAATCACCTTTGACGACTATTGCCCACGGCAATTCATCAGTAGGAATATCAGCAACTGTGCCGTGAATACCGAAAGCTCTTACTTTAACTCTACCTTCTTTTCTAGGATCTACATTATGTTCAATAACTCCCATAAAGAATAAAGGATCTCTAATTCCTACACCGTAATCAGCCATTAATGTCACCCTTACTCCAACCAAATTTGTTGAGTCTTAACGCAGTATTTAAAGTACCGCTATCATCTCTTACGTGCTTTGTACTGTGCACAAGATATTTTCCAGATAATGTTTCGTTTGCACTTGGTTTTGATATAGAGTCTAAAGTTTGAATAGAAAAATTAACAATCATGCCAGGCATAATATCAAGCCTACCCTTCATACCAACATTTAAAGTTGTTTGTTTTAGATGATGTTGATAAGCTAGCTTATTTGATACTATAGAAGGTATAAATCTATCTGTATGTAATGAACCTGGAATGTCTCCGTTTTGATTGTAGTTTTTAAATACAAGAAAATTCTTTGCGTTCTCTTCTGTAAAAGTAGATTTTCTAAAACTTTCTGTATGAGGATCATCTTCCAAGTTTCTTGGATTACCTGACATATCAGTAAAATTAGCGTTCTTATCATAGTTATAATTATTGTGAACGATTTTCTTTCTTACAAGATCTATCTCAGTTACTCTGCTATGATAACCTCCGCTGAATAAATCGCTTGCTGTATTCATGCCACGAGAAGCAATTTCTAAATGATTTACTCTATTGATCTGATCTAACGGCTGTTTTGGATCGATAGATGATGCTGGCGTGTAAAACAGATCAATTAAATCTTTTCTTCTTGCGTTATTAATAAGATATTCATCAGTCACAAAATAAAAGTTATCTATTGTTTCAAAGAATTTAAAAGAACAAGATGGAGTTTCAGGTTGAAAACTTAAATTTTGAATGAAATCCATGGCTTCAGTAGGTATAAAGTCAGGAATAATTATATCTGACATATTTGCAGTTGGTTGTAAGTAGAAACTTCTTTCTGGTTCTGATATAATAGGCATACGATATGCCGCATAAGGTAAAGTCTTAGTTCTGTCATACTTGTCTAAATAATCTTTATCACCAAGTTTTGCGAAATACAAATCAAACATAATTCTTGCAATCTGGTCCATGCTTTTTCTTGTATAAGATTTAGTAATTTTTCTTTTAGAAGCTTCGTAACTGATTTTTGAAAGAAAATGTATAGTGTATAGTAATGATCCTGCAGATTCTCCAGGAACTATACTATCGATAGAATGCACTTGTGTAACTAAATTCTTTTCAGTTGCAAGATCCATACTTGTTATTTTTATATTGATTTGTTCTTCGCCTCGTAATGGAAAAGTTTCCATAAAGCCTATTGTATCTAAAACTTTTAACTTGCCAGAATAAGCCATAGTATCAAGAGACTGCTCTAACTCGAAGCTTACAATTAATGAAGCAATATCCTTCGTTTGACCAAGGTCATTCTTAATTATCGCAGTTGAAATATCAGCCGAACTTGGATTAAATTCTGACATTATTTACTTCTTGTACTTTTCTTAAAAGATTCGGCAACCTGAGGTAAATATGAACGGTCAACAAGGAATATTTCTTTTTTGTTATTATTTTCCACAAGTTCTTGGTCATAAATTCTCCAAGGTTTCCATTCATCTGGAATGATACGTTTAATAATAATTTTGCGACCTTGTTCTGTGCGCAAGATAACGCGATCTTCTTTACGAAGATAGATCGTTCGAAACGATTCTGGAGCTAATTTTACAATATCAACAGCCATGATTATACCTCTTTATAATAGTATAAGATGTTTTCAGGATTATCATCTCGTGCCCAATCAACAATGTCTTCACCAACAAGACCAGATTGCTCTCCGTATTTTTCGATTAAATAGTTATTAAAGTCCGCTTCAGATTTAGGCCAATCGTGGTAAGGATCTATTATGTGGTTTGAAAAGTATACGACCCAAGTAAAATCAGTACTACCATAATAGAATTCTGCGATGTCTTCTGCTCTTTCGCCTTCTTTTACTGTATAAGGCATATACAGCAATGGATTATTAGAAACTTCTTTTGTAAAGTTTGTGCGCCTCGTAATATCTCTTACTAGTTTACCTTCATATTCTATTAAAGGAAATTGCTCAAAGTATTTCGTCATTATTTTCCTCCTCCTCCGGCAGAAACAACCGGATCGAAGTCTGCTAAGTCAACTTGTGATACATAAGGCTCGTTACCAACAGCACCATAATCGTGAGCCGTTTCAATTTCTAATTCTGTCAGGTTAAGAGCGATATTTACTCCTGCTGGTTTACCGCCTGTCATAATAGCAACACCGCCACCTGCGCCGTAATCAACTGTGAATTCTGTTACCATAGATGTTTTGTATTTAATAAAATGTTCTGAGTTAACTCCTAGTAAAAAAATATCTACGACAGATGGGTATTGTAAGAATGCCTTAGGGACACCATCAATATCAGTAACTTCTGGTAAAGATTTTCTTTTAATCATATCAACAATATTCTTAATTCTTTGCGAATCTGTTTTAGAACTTGGATATAAATCCCAGCTAAGTTGGTGCGTTCTCAAATTAACACCTTCGAACGATAAAGTTTCTCTTGGGTTAATTGTTTGACCAGTTACAAGATCGATTGATCTTCCAATATCTCCGCCTATTGCACCTATTTGTTTTCTTAAAAGAAACTGAGCAGCAGTTGCAACATCTTTAAGATCACTACCAAGAAATTTAGACGCTAACTCGTTCATTCCTGAACCAAGTTTGCCGCCTCCCATAGCAGAAGCCATAGAAGCTCCCATTCCTTGTAGTAATCCAGGTATGTCGCTTGTCGTGGCTCCAGCACCGTTACCGTCCATAAATGACTTAATCTTACCAGCAATATTTTCAGTAAATGGATCTCTTTCAAAAGAGTTAATTCTTAAATTGGTACCATCAGTCAGAGCTTTGGGGAAAGGTAACTCTATAGATGAGGATCCTCTTAAATGTACACCACTCGCTCTTTCACCAAACGCGCTTTGAAATATAGTACGTAAACCTGTTGGACTAGAAGCGGCTTTAATAGGAGAATAATCAAATTCTTTAAAGACCAAAAGACAGCTATGTGGATGAGGCTGTTCTGGAAAACACTGGTAAGAATTAGAAAATGATGCTTCTTTTCTGCGCCTATAGAGCTCTACTCTGCTGCTGCTCTTTGCCATGGTAATCCGCCTCTTTCTTTATAAATAGCTGTATAATCTTATTTATACTAAATAATGGAGTACAGTGTGGCATATAGTGGTAGGTTTAGACCCAAAAACCCGACTAAGTACAAAGGTGATCCAACTAAGATTATTTATCGTTCCATGTGGGAATTTAAATTTTTTAGATGGGTTGATGAACATTCTGACGTTATATGGTGGGCAAGTGAAGAATACGTGGTTCCTTACGTTTCTCCTATAGACGGGAGAAGGCATAGGTATTTTCCAGATGTGGTTTTACATAGAAAACTTGCAAATGGAGAACAAAAGACATTGATGATCGAAATTAAACCTAAGGCACAGACAAAGCCGCCTGATAGAAGCAAGAAAAACACTGCCACTGGCAGATTATCAAGAAGGTACCTCAACGAGGTAAAAACGTATGGAATTAACGAAGCCAAATGGAAAGCAGCCAGAGCGTATTGTTCGCAAAGAAACTGGGCTTTCGAAATTTACACAGAACACGAACTAGGACTTAAATAATGGTAGCAAAAATATTTGACGACATCCTTTTAAAAGGTGTTAGAGCTGGGCAAATACCTGCTCGTACCGCAGAAGCGAGAGAATGGTATCGAACAGAAGCGAAAACCATAACTAAGTCTAAGGCAGACCCAGATAAAATACTAAAAGAAATGGGTCGTGACCGTTACGAAAACAGATTTAGACTTGGTAACATGTATATGTTCCGCTATGATCCTAAACATAAAGCTACACTTCCTTACTATGACAACTATCCTCTGATTTTTCCGATAAATAGAGCAAAGGGTGGTTTCCTTGGAATTAACATGCATTACTTACCTCCTCCCTTAAGAGCTAAGTTAATGGATGCACTATATGAAACTGCCAATAACAAATATTATAATGAAACAACAAAACTAAAATTAAACTATGATATTTTAAACAGCGCTTCTAAATTTAGAATGTTTAAACCGTGCGTAAAACATTATTTGACAGGACAACTAAAAACGCGGTTAGTGCATATTCAAGCCTCAGAGTGGGACGTTGCACTATTCTTACCTACAGCACGCTTTGTTGGTGCTACACAAGCACAAGTCTTCAAAGACTCAAGAAAGATTATAAGAGGATCAAAATGACCTTTAAAATATCAGATTTCAAATCACAAATAGATCGCTTTGGCGGTCCTATGCGCCAATCGTTATTTGAGGTACAGATAATTAATTTTCCGGTTAATACTTCTTCAGTATCGACACGAGATCTTTCTTTCTTTTGTAAAAACGTAGCTATTCCTGGCATAACAATGGGATTAAATTCTTACGAAGCTGTTGGTCAACAACGTAAAATGTTCCCATCAAACTTAAACCCTGAACCAGTGCAAGCTATCTTTATGCTAGACTCTGATCACAAAATTTTAAGTTTCTTTCATTCTTGGGCTCAGAGAGTTGTAAACTATTCAACAGCAGGCGGTTCATTTTCTGAAGTAGATGGGTCTTTGCCGTTTGAAATAGGATATAAAACCGATTACGCGTGCCGTATTGTAATCAAAGCTTATTCGACGGATTATCTTAGCAGCGGAAGATATTACGAAACAATATTAGATGGTGGATTTCCAGGAATGTTAGGTGATGTTGATTTAGCTTGGGAAGCAAATGATAGTTATTCTACATTGCCAATAAGTTTCCAATACGACAGAATTCAGTTTAGCGGAGAAAGAGTTGGTAATCCAACATCTCGTTATAGCAGAGGAAACGGTATACTTGGTCTAATCGATGCTGTTGGCGATTTTGGCCAGTTGATCGGTCAGGATCTTGTTCCGCGATCTATTACTGACTCTGTTAACAAATACACAAGAGTTACTAATAACTTCGATAACATTAGTAACAGAATTAATGAAATAAAAAATATATTTTAAAGGATGATAGATTATGGGTTTACCAAAAATTGACTTACCAATACGTGAGATGATTCTTCCTTCTACGGGAAATCCTATCAAGTATAGACCATTTACTGTTAAAGAAGAAAAAATACTTTTAGTTGCGCAAGAATCAGATGATGGAATGCAAGAAATACTTGCTGCAAGACAGGTAGTTAACAATTGTTTGATTGATATTGATATTAATGAAATAGCGATGTTTGATTTAGAGTATATTATTCTGATGATTAGATCTGTTTCAGTTAATAACGAAATTTCATTCAATATAAATGATCCTGATACGGACGAAGAAGTAGAATTAAAACTTGATTTGAATGAAGTAAAAGTCACGAAAGCTGATGAACACACGAATAAGATACAGATCAATGAAGAATACACTTTGTTTTTGAAGTATCCATCTATTGATGAGTATATCAAAATTCAGGAATTAGCGCCAAACGATCCTTTAGCAAGTTATTTTGTTATGACAGCTTGCTTAGAACGTATTGCGTCAGAAGATGAAGTACACTGGTTTAAAGACTACACAGAAAAAGATATTGATAATTTTATGGATGGTGTATCGAGTGATGTTGTTGGAGGTATTCAAAAATTCTTTGAGACGATGCCAGTAATGAGACACGAAATGAAATACACTAATAAAGAAGACAAAGAACAAACCTTCGTCATGGAGGGTATGAAGACTTTTTTTATGTAATGCTGCTCCACAATACTCTCCAAGAGTATTATAAAGTTATATTCATGTTGGCGCAGCATCATAAATATTCAATAGCAGAAATAGAAGATATGATACCATACGAACGTGATTTGTACTTTGGAATGTTAGTTGATTATATTGAACAACAGAACGAAACTACGTAGAACAAAGGCTTAAAACATGGCTCAAATGTCAGAAGAAACACTAGCAATTATTGACAGGTTAAAAGCCGAAGGTCAATTAATTCGTAATTCAGGTACGAATTCACTTCGTTCTGTTAAAGTAGAACTGAGAAAGTTCGACAAGGTATTCGATGTTATCGCCAGAAATTCTACTGCTCAAAGAGATATGCTCGCAATTCAAACTAATATGATCGAGCAGAATGCTGAAAGAGCTAAACAAGAAGCTGACTTTGCTGACTTAGAAAGAACTGATAAAGTTGCAGCCGTAAAAGAAACTGGTGATAGAACAGATAAAGCCATTGAAAAGATGGGCGATAGACTTGAAAAGATTTCATTAGGCGGAATGTTAGGCGGAGCTGCAAAATTAGGTGCTGGTATGCTTGGAGCTGCAGCTGGTTACAACGTTCTCAAAGGTTTTATTGATGAAAAATACAGTGGATCCTTCTCATCACTAGAGTCAAAGATCGGTGATATGGGTAAATCTCTAAAAGATTTTGATCCAAAATCACTCAAGACAAGCCTCGATGCCATGAACAAAAACATCGCAGACATGAATACAACTTTTAAATCGTTACAAGAAGATATTGATAATGTTCGTAATAGTATTATTACTAAAATACTTCTTGCAGTAGCGTCAATTCCCTTTAGCTTAGCTATAACAATGGGCAGTATTAGAATTGCTAATGCAATCATGAAAAGGAATAATACGCTTCTTCAAGATTCAGAAATTGATGCAAGTAAAATGACTGAAAATCAAAAGAAAATCATAAAACAACAAGCCGATATTCTGGCAAAAAACCAAACAATATTAGACAATTTAAATAAACCAAAGGTTGTTACAAGCATTGATGATTTAGGATCTGGCTCTAAATTCAATACTATGGATTCTGGCCTGGGTGGTGTTCGTACTTTTAGTGACGCTGGTGTTAATACTAATTTACCACCTAAATTAACAACTCCTTCAGGTCCTAATAACTTTAACTTTAAAATGACAACACCAGAATCGCCTTATCTTCCCAATGGAAATCAAAAAGTGCAGGGTGGAATGGGAGATGGTTTTAATAGAACCTCAAGCCCAATGAGTAGCGGCCGAGGAGATCCACGTAAATTTGGAGAGTTAAACAGAGGTGCTTACGCTGCTGCAAACGCTAATTCAGCGCCTGATCCTAATGCAAAAGTTAAACCCAGCGATCTGAATGAAGCTCTTAAAAAACTTAATAGCCCTAAAATGAAAAAGCTATTAACAAAGCTTTTCGACTTTTTAGGAAAATTAAATGTAGCATTTAAGGTTGCAGATCTTGTCATATTAATGGCTATAATGTCAGAAAGTAACATGTCAGAAGATGAAAGAATGGCTATGCTAGCTGGTCATATAGGCGGTATTATTGGAGCAGGAGGCGGAATGGTTGCAGGCGGAGCAGCTGGCTTATTAGGCGGTCCTCTTGCGTGGATAACTGTTCCAGCAGGAGCTTTAGTAGGCTCTATCTTAGGAGGTTTCGGTGGAGAGGCTATTGGTTATTACGTTATAAAATATCTGTTGGGAGAAGAAATAAGTTCAGCAGAGAAGAAAGCAGGCAACGCGAAGGTAGCAAAGATTTTAAGTGGAAGACAACAACCAGTTGGTTATGGTTCTGCTAGACTCAATGGTCAAAGAGGTTCAGTTCCTATTGGTCACGAATTGAATGCGTTAGATGCTATCGCTGATCAAGCACACATATACCGTGGAGGTTCTATGGGTAGTTACGATTATAATGCTACGCGCGCTATGAAAAACTTTGGAATTAAAGAGATTACACCAGGTTCTGCTGGTTCAATATCTCAAAGCTCTCTTGATATTGTAGGTAATGCTGGTGGCTTAAGTTTTGGAAACTCTCAGTTACTAATTAATGCTCCGCAAACAGTATCTCCATTTTTACAAACTGTACAAGGTGCTAAAACAAATACTGAAATGAACGTCTTAACCTTCGGTGGTGGTGGTGGTGAAGGATTTGGTGCGGCAAAAGGATTGCCTTATCTGCTAAGTTAAAGGGAGCCGAAGCTCCCTTATTTTAGGCTGATTTTGCTATATGAGCTTTAAGCTTTCCAGCGACTTTAGCAAAGTATTTGCCGCCTGCTACGATATCGGGTTCATCATCCCAATGTCCTTCTCTATAATCGATATCTGCTCGATTATCAAGATCTGATTGAAAGACTTTTAGCACTTCTACATCAACTAATGTTGAGCGCTTGATCTTTCCTGCTAAGACATCTTCTAGAAAAGATACGTAATCTTTTTCTAAAGATTTTGGTTCAATGCCTTCAGCACATTCAATAAAATTATTCAATTCAGAATAAGTGTATTCTGCTTTAGCACCTAAGCTAATACCGAATGATATTTCATTACTCATATTATAGTCCTTTCAATTAACTATAGAATCATTATACCGTGTTATTTCTAAATGTCAACCTTTATTTTAAACTCTTTCTACTTTATAAGATACATAATACTCTTTATTAAACTGATCACAAACTTGACGATGAATTTTAGTCATCTTACGAGCTAAACTATAAGCAGAATACATACCGTCAAATGATCCGATGATTTTAGGCTTAGTTATATCAACACCGTTAATACGACCTTGTGCGATATCGCGATCTGAGAATTCTTCGATTTTTTTAACTACGTAAACTGTATCTGCCATTTGATCAATCCTTGTTTTAGTTTCTAGAATCAGTATATACGAAAAAACGGAGAGTGTAAACCCCCCGTTCAATTTAATTTCGTTTTATTTTAAATTAATCTTTTTTAGAAACGAAAGAATACATCTCTTTAGCTTTTTCCATCAACTCATCCATAGAATACATCTTATAAGATTCTTTGACTTCTTCTACAGTTTTCTTTCCTTGCTCCATCATGTTCTCAGCGAACTGGATATTCATACGGTATTGTTGATCCATATAGTCTTTAGCAAGTCCAAGCATATCTGCTCGAATTTCAAATGGGTTTTTATTAGTCATGATAATCTCCTTTGTGTTGTGTGTGTTGTTACTTAACGTAACGTTCTATTTATCCTCCGCCTTGGAACCTACCATCTTTTGGCGAATACCAAACTTTTTGATGATGGATACGACCTAATAGATCTCGCATTTCATCAATCTCTTCTTGCAGTTCTGCAGCGTATACACTATCAGGATCCATTGCTACACTCATTGCTCGTCTTGATATTTTACCTTGTAGAGCACGTTCTACTAGTTCAACGTCTCGTACTGTAAGTTTAAATTTATCATTAGGTTTCATTACTCATGCTCACCTCCACGACCACGGCCGCTGTATGCGTTAAACACGTTAGGCTTACGCTTTGCAGCTTCAAATACAGCAACTGTTAAAACAATCCCTGCAATTAATACAGTATGTACAATAACATTCATACCAGCATATGCCCACGTACCTGTTGCGATAGTGAATACAATCACCCACATCCAAGCAAGTACTTGCATAATCATATGTCGTACTGGTAGAGAAGGAATGTTACTTAACGGATTCTTTTCATAATCCATTACTAGGTTCCAGCTATTTAAAATAAAGTCTTTCATGATATAATCCTATTAGTTCCTTATATTGAAGCGGTAGCACGAATGCTACCGCTGTTTGTTTTATTTCTTAGTGATTGCAAAGTAAACTGCACCGCCAAGAGCGGCACCAATTACCCAAGAGAAACCTGATAGGAATGCTAATGAGCCGACCCATACTGTTGCTACTGAGAATACAGCTGGTACTACGAAAGCAACCATTGCTTTTTTGTTCCAACCATTGTCATAGTAGTATTCTCCATCTTCAGATGCTGAGAATAATTCCTCTACGTTTAATTTGCCTTTCTTAAGCATGTAATAATCGACCATCATAATACCATAGATTGGAGCAAGTACTGCACCAAGAGTATTAACAAATCCGAAGATACCTAATTGTGAGATAGTTGATACCCACAATCCACCAATAATAAGTGCAAAACCTGATGTAATCAATCCGCCTAATTTAAAACTAATCTTAGATGGATATAGATTTGCAATATCATACGCAGGTGGGATAAAGTTAGCAACAATATTAATGCCAACAGTTGCTACAAAGAACATGATAGCTGCGACAATAGTCAATGGCAATGAATCAACCATCGCAATAATATCAGTTGGACTTGTAATTGCTTCACCAGTAAGTGCAATCACGCCTGAAGTAACGATAAGCGCGATTAACGAGAAGAAAGCAATATTCAATGGCAAACCAATTAAATTACCTCTTTTCATTGCAGATTGTGATTTAACATTACGTGAGAAGTCTCCGTAGTTAATCACAACAGCTGCGAAGTAAGCAATCATTGTTCCTACGATAGCTACAAATGCTGAGAAAGATGAACCTACATAATCGCCCGTACCTTCAAAGATTGTACCCATTTCTGTAGTAAGTCCTGAACCTGCTTTTACCCAAATAGTGAGAGCCAAAGCAATCATTACTGCATAAACAAAAGGACCAGCGAAGTTCAAGAATTTGGTAATCCATGGAATACCTTTCCAAAACAAATACACTTGGAATGCCCATACGAATAGGAATGATACCCAATCGATGCTACTCATTCCTAGTAATACAGGTTCACCATTTCCACCTGCAAGCGCAGATATTAGTAGTGAAACTGCGGTAGATGCAAAATATGTTTGCGCACCATACCAAAAGATCGCTACAATTCCGCGGGCCACAGCAGGAAAGTTTGCACCTTTTACCCCCATGCTCGAACGAGCCATAACAGGGAATGGGATACCGTATTTAACGCTTGGTTCACCCATCAAATTGACTAACCACATTACAAAAAGACCAGCTAACATGATGGCAGCAAATACTGTCCAACCGTTTAGCCCGAATGAGATGAATAGAGATGCAGCTAACGTATAACCGAACAAACTTTGAATGTCATTCGACCATACGTTAAAAATCTCAAACGCACCCCATGTACGTTTATTTTCTGGAATGGGAGCCAAGTCTTCATTATATAAACTTGGGTCTTTGTTTTTTAACATTATTTTCTCCTTATATAAGTTAATACCCAAGTACCATTCTATCACACTCGGGTAAAATGTCAACCTTTTTAATTATATTGAGGAGGCCTCATTGATCATTTTAATATTCTGAGCTATTCTTGCATTAAATACTTCGTCAGTTTGATTATGATACAGACCTTCACTTAAAGCTCTACTAAAACTCGCACTAATATCGTTGTTCATAGATAATCTACGACATGCTTCTGCAGTCGCATAACCACCACTCAAGAACACAACTTTGTCAACTGTAGGATGTACAGTTAGGTTGTGATAAAGGTTTGGAACTTCGGGGGGTGTTAGTTTAAGAATACATTTCCAATCTCTTGCGTGTAGATATTCTTCTAAAAGCTCGTATAATTCTTGCTCTATTAATTCTTTGTCTGGGTGATCAATGGGCACTTCTGGTTCTATGATTGGCATTAGTCCATATTCCTGTATTGTCCAGGCTAACGTGAACTGCTGCTTAAGAATAGCGTCGACAGCATTAATGTCTTTAATAATACTTCTCATCTTTGTGCCATATATCGGTTTACCCAAACCGTTTGTAGCGAATTCGCACATTTGTTTTACTGGGAATTGCTTAAGCATTCCGTTTTCGTCGCAGCCATCGTCAATCTTTAGAAACGAGTCGATGCCCTTTTCATCGAGAAGATTAACCATTCCTCTTGTGACTGTGTCTTTATAGAGAATTGCTGCCCAAACCGTATGATCATTAAACGCAGGGCTATTAACCATGCGTAATCTCATTTCGTGTACTCGTTCCATCTTGTTATGTTCGTCATATTCACGACCATATCTTTCTAACACACCGCCAGTTGAACCTCCGCTGTGATCCATTGCTGCGATAAATCTAGTCATCAGACTCTCCTTTATCTTTCTGAATGGTTTCTATTAGTTTACGCTGTTCATTGATTAACTGTTGTTGTCCTTCAAGTTCACGAAATTGTAAGTCGACTTCGTTAAGAACTTCAGGTACTGGAAATTTTACTACATTATCCATAATCTTTTACTCCGTGTTTTTCAATGTCGTTAAGCATCATTTGTAACATTTTTTTAACATCTTCAATACTGTCACCATCTATTGAGACTGGATCGTTTGACCACCCGTCACCGTGGTCTAGTTGATAGTATTCATGAATGGCATAGTTATCCTCGCCATCAAAGTTTCGTTTCATTAACTGATAATGCCATTTACTCATAAGTTCCACTCCAATTCATCTTCTATTGCCGTTTGGATAATTTGATAGTAATCTCTATTTTCATCATCCATGTGCGCAAAGTATAATCCTGCTGAAGCCATCAGTGTATGAATATTACTACCTTCTTCAAGGTGCGCTCTTGGATGTGATTCCATAAGTGCTTGGATCTCGTCCATGATACCGTTTAGTTTTTCTTGAATTTTACTCATATGATTCTCCAGTATTGCGAAAGAAGTTCTCAGACCAAAATGCTTTATCATCGATCCAAATATCATAGTTTTCTTTTTCGCCAACACTCAGTTCATGGAACTTTGCGCCCCATTCAACGAGTTGATTATTAGTTAGTCTCCAATAATCTATACCGCTTACACATCCTCTTGCAGTCATATACTTAATAGTATGTCCTGCATCGTATAATGCATTTACTTTTGCAATTCTGTCGTGCATAGGAATGTGATTAGCATAATCTTTTTTACCACTTCCATCCATAAAATAGACTTCTTGGCATATAGTTCCGTCAATATCAATTATATATTTCATTTGGCCTCCATTATAAAAAAGGGAGGCCAAGAAAGCCTCCCTATCACTGTAAAATAGTTAACCTTTAAGAAGTTCTGGTTCTCTTCGGTTAATTTCAATTGTACGAGGTTTCTTCTCGTCTGGGATTACGTTCTCGAGATGCACGCTAAGAATTCCTGCATCAAGATCAGCACCATTCACTACGATAGTGTCCATTAAAGTAAACGTACGACTGAAAGAGCGAGCTGAAATACCTTTATGAATGTAGTTCTTCTCGTCATCTGCATCTTGATTACCTTCAATGCTTAAGGTTCCATCTTTCAAAGTAATATCCAAATCATCGTAATTAAAACCAGCGATAGCCAATTGTAATTCGTACTGGTCTTCGCCGGTTTTTACGATGTTATATGGTGGATAATTATTTTGATTTGGTACAGCGGTTGATACTCTATCTACTAATCGGTCAAATCCGATAAAGAATGGATCATTAAGCATAGCTGTATTAAATGTTCGTGTATTCATTTTGTTTCTCCTTAAAAAAGCAAGATTAATATAAGGAACCCATTATGGCATTCCTACTATTATTTATACACCGTTTACGATCAAAAGTACAACTTTAATCTACATACGGTTCAAATTCTGTTCCGTTCGCTACCATACATGCAATGCCGTTAGGGAATAAAGAAATCATAGTCCATGTTCCTGTATCCTGATTAACCGTGAATACAAACTCAGAAGGTACCATTTGGCCAGATGCATGTTGTTGCAGCATCTTGCCATTAAATAAAGTTTTTTCTTTGTATTTAACAGATTGTTCTGCTACAAACTGTACCGTATTACAAGATTGTCTTGCATCAAACGGTCTGTATTCTGCTAATGCAGAAGTAGCAATAAATGGTAGTATTAGATATTTAAACATGTCATTCGCCTATTCTCCAGTACTACCAAATCCTCCATCACGATCTGTTTTCTTGGTTGGTTGAGTTG
>Ga0307488_10001093_pt1 | contig 22699 bp, 23 predicted proteins | sample SB02metaG_FD_202248 | JGI IMG/M metagenome (GOLD analysis project Ga0307488, IMG submission 202248) | Sea-ice brine microbial communities from Beaufort Sea near Barrow, Alaska, United States - SB 0.2 | ecosystem: Environmental > Aquatic > Marine > Coastal | place: USA: Alaska | collected... | reverse complement strand
TTAATTCAATAGCCACATGTTTACCATACGTTGGAGACCCTTTCCTAATGTCTACAGCAACATCCATTACGCTACCTTCAATACACCGAACTAACTTCGCTTGATTAAATGGTGGCTTTTGAAAATGTAAGCCTCTTAAAACTCCTTTAGAGGATTTAGATTCATTGTCTTGCACAAATTTAATAGGACATATGTTTTGTTCAAATTCCTCTAAATTAAAAGATTCTAAAAAATAACCTCTATTGTCTCCAAAAACTGAGGGCTCTATAATATAAACATCTGATATTTCTGTTTTAATAAACTTCATTCTATTACTTTGCTAATTTTAATAGATATTGCCCGTATCCATTTTTCTTTAATGGCTCTGCTAATTTATTTAACTGCGCTTTGTCTATGTATTTCATGTTGTAGGCTATTTCCTCTAAACATGCAACCTTTAATCCTTGCCTCTTTTCAATAGTTTCTATGAACTGACCAGCTTCCATTAGAGAGTCATGGGTCCCCGTATCTAACCATGCAAAACCTCTACCTAACAATTCTACCTTTAGGTTTTGTTGTTTTAAATATTCTTGGTTTACAGAGGTAATTTCCAACTCTCCTCTGTGAGATGGTTTTATTTTTTTTGCAATTTCCACAACGTCGTTTGTATAAAAATACAACCCAACTACTGCAAAATTTGATTTAGGATCGGTAGGTTTTTCTTCAATAGAAGTTACATTTCCTTTTTCATCATATTCTGCTACCCCATAGCGTTCAGGATCATTTACATAATAGCCAAATACAGTTGATTTACCTTCAGCTACATTATTTCTAGCATTTTGTAATATTCCTGAAAAACCGTACCCATAAAAAATATTATCTCCTAATACCAAACACACGTCAGCAATTCCAATAAATTCAGCTCCAATAATAAAAGCCTGCGCTAAGCCATCTGGACTAGGTTGTTCTTTATAGTGCAAGTTTAATCCAATTTCAGAACCGTCTCCTAATAATTTTTTAAAATTTGGTAAATCCTCAGGAGTGGATATAATTAAAATTTCTTGTATCCCCGCTAGCATTAATACAGACAATGGGTAGTAAATCATCGGTTTATCATACACTGGTAATAACTGTTTAGAAACTCCTTTTGTAATTGGGTATAAACGAGTACCACTACCTCCTGCTAAGATGATTCCTTTCATATTTTATTTTTTTAAAAAAAAAATGAGTTAATTATTAAATAATTCAAAATTTGATTTTATATTATCTAATCGTGAACTTCCAAAAACAACATAGTCTAATTTAAGTTTCTTTATGTAATTTATTGAAGCAGGAATATTAGCAGCACCGCTTGCAAAAACACTCATTCCCATCAACTTATACTTAGGTCTAGATTCTATAAAACACTCAACAGCGTTTAGAGAAGGAAAAACATTAAATCCTTCCTTATTTATGTTAAAACAAACAACCAAATCTTCTAACCAATTTGCATCTTGTTCATTTTTTAAAAGTTCATCAAACATAATTGGGTTTAATGTTATAATCCCTGGTTTATAACCCATTTTACTTACCGATTTAATGAACTCAATTAGAATATCACCACGCCCCATACCCATTAACAAGTCAGTAATTATATTCTGCATATAAATATAACTTCCTTTTTTTAAATTTTTAGGTACTTCTAGATTTAAAGCAAGGGGAGTTATACTCTTTAGGTTTTGTGTTGCTAATAATTTAATTCCTCCAATGACGTTTCTAATAAAAGAAGTGTTTTTGATAATATGCCCAAATAAACTCATCATTCCAGTTTCATTTACCATACTAGCATACTTATGGGGATAAGGAATACTATAATGTATTTCTTTAGCACTATCAAACTCACTAGCATTTACAATTTCATAGCCTTTTTCGTTAGAGTTTATCATAAAACCGTCAAGACCTATTTCTAAAGAATCATTGATGAATGCCTCAATTTTTGTTGTTGTATCAAATTTCAACTTCGTTTTCTCTCCTTTTTTAAGATCAAAATGATTGACGCCAAAAAACTGATTATCTCCGAGTATTATTTTCATTATTTAAAATTTTTTTCATTAATGTATTAACCGCTAACGCGTCATTTACACTTGCCATTATTTTCTGCTCTCCAAGTAAATCTAACATTTGATCAGTAAAATCTACACCTCTAAGGTAAAAGGGAACAGCTTTGGCTAAATCTGTGACTGCTACTTTCTCTATAAAATCTCCATTACTATTATATTTATTTACTTGCTGTTGGTCTATATAATATTTATAGCCATCTTTCATTTCTATTTCTATGCCAAAAACTGGTTTTCTAACATCTTTTTTTACCCAGTTAAAATACATTGAAACAGAAATATCACTTTTTGTTTTTAATGTTGCCTCAACAATATCATCTATATCAGATATTATAGATTCTTTTTTGGAACTCAGAACGTCCATTTGATCATTTCCAACTATGTATTGGATCAAATCAATAATATGAGACCCCATTTCATTTAAAACACCTGAAAAGGACCCATTGCGCCAACCTGTGGGTTTTTTTTCAATAGTGTTACTAAGGTATTGGCCGTGAATAGATTTAATATCTTGAGGATTAATATGAGTCTTAACCCATTGAATACATGGATTAAAACGGAGCACATAACCAATATGAATGGTATTGGACTCTAAAACATTATTCAGCTTAGTATTTGTATACCCTCCAAAAGGTTTCTCAACAAATATTTTTTTATCACCTCTACTTACACTTTTTTCGAGGAGTTGAAGATGTATAGACGGAGGTGTTGTAATTAAAGTAATGTCAAAGGCATCTTTTAAAGTTGAATCATCAGCATAAAACTTTGCATTAATATTTTTCTTTAGAATCTTCCTAAGTAGTTTGTTTGGTTCAATCACTGAAAACTGAATTTCAGGATTTATTCCATTTAGAATGGAAAAATGAGTTAAGCCCATTCTTCCAAAACCATAAATTAATATCCTTTTATTTTCCATATGTCTAGTTTTATTTTAAGTATTTTTTCCAGTTCCTCAATATCATCTTTAAAAAAAAGATCCAACTTTTGTTTTTCAACTAATGATATTTCTTTTTTGTCACTTAAAAAATACTTACTTATATTTTCAATATTATTTCTACCTAATAATTTAAATGCTATTTTTCTAAGGTTATTGCCAATAAAAGTTTTTCTACCAAAAAGTAGAGATATCAATTTGGATTTTGGGACTCCTGACTTACTGTACGAATGACTCGTATCAATGTCTATAAGTTTAGTTTTAGCTCCAATAAAATCAAGCACCTCAAAAGTTTTTTCTTTTTCATTACAAATAAATTCCTCAAAAATTAATACTTTCACTTTTGAAAATGATTTTAAAAATGCAGCTACAGGTTTAGCATATAAACTTACATTTTTATAATGCCACATTTCATCATACCCTAATTTAATTCTCTCTTCTTCAATATCTAATGCATTATCAAAATTCAGATGCTCTCTTCCATCTCTTATAAGATTATGATAGGCTGATAAAGACCTATCTATAGGGTTTCTTAAAATTAAGACTATAGGAATGTCCCCAAGGCGCTTTATAATCTCAGGAATAGATACTTCATAATTATAAAGATATTCTGAACTTGCATCTCCAATAAATTTATTAGAAATTAAATCATATAATAAGTTATAATCTTTAAAAGATCTTATTAACTTTTCATCAACAGAAAAATCACCAGGCCCATTTTGAGGTAATTTTAATTTGTATGACGAGAAATATCTAGGTTCTTTTAATTCAGGAAAAGAGACCTCAGGATGTTGTTTTAAATAATGGTAGAGAGATGTTGTTCCTGATCTTGAAACACCTGCAATTAAAAAGTTTGGTAACATTAGTTATTTTTTTTTATAAACATTTCTTTGTTTAGTTCTTTAAAGGCATAATCATCTATTTTATGAAATTTTCTAAAATAAACCCTTGTCAGTAAATGTAAAAATTCATATTTAAACTTTGTTAAAATATGAATTTTAGGATATGAAGTTTTTCCATTTAACTTTCTTTCTAAAGCAATATCATCGAGAAGGTTGGTCACTGGTTTATAGATTCCGTTTTTTTTTGAACTTAAATAGTTTATGGATTCAATAAATTTATTGTCAAGTTTACCATTTTTAAAAAAATAACCAAAATGAGTATACACTATTGAGGTACCATTCGAATTTACCAACTTATCAATATTTTTTTTTGATAGCAGGTGTGAAAAAACATTTTGGTTAGGAGCAAAAGAACAAGAAAACCAAAAATTAGTATATTTTGATCTTTTGGAGTCAAAATATGGGGTATGTTTGTCTATTTTTAAAGTATTTAGGAGTCCAAACTCATGACTTCTACTGTATTTTATAATTTCCTTATGCTTATCTCCCCAATAAAACTTAGAAGACTCAACATCTCCTTCAAAACCATCACGATATTGTGGATAGATTTTCGATATAACCCAGTTAAAAGGCCAATTAAATCTTTTACTTCCACCGTAAATACTATCCTTATTATATGAATGATTGATATGTATTTTGGGATAAAACCCTAACTTTTCTTTAAACTCTTCAATGCCCTGAAGTATTTCATTTCTAGTATAATCACCACTACCAACATTGTGTAGAGCTATTTCAAATCCTCTTTCATGTAATTCTTTTATATATTTTGTATATTTAGGACGCTGAAGAGAATCTCCTTTTGAATTTTCATCTCTCGGGGGATAAACCCAAACAGTTTTAGTAATAAAAATTCCTTTTTCAGTTAAAAAATCATATACAGGCTTGATATTTTCTAGCGTAGCATCGTCAGTATCATCGATTATAGTAAAATAAAAATTTTTCATAAATTAATAACTTTTAAATATTTTTCACAAATTAAATCCCAATTATATCTGTTATGAGCTATATTTTTCATTTTAAGAGAGTTATTTGATATTTTATTATTGCCAGCATCTTGAATTAGCACCCCTAAATCATCTAAATTTGACCAGTAATTACTATTACCTTCTGTAGTATATCTGTTAAAAACATTATCAAAAGTGAAAATATTTAAACCTAACCACATTGCTTCAACTAATGTTGGATTTGTACCTCCTGCAGAATGACCATGAATATAATAACTACAGTTTTTTCTGTAATGAAAAAGGGCTTCAATGTCGTAAATAGGATCTAAAAGAAATAAATTTTTATGACTTCTATATTTTGATTTTAATGTTTTTCCAAAAGTTTCAAAATTCCAATTACCAATTATTATAGCGTTAAATTTATATTTAATAGCTGACTTAATAATAACTTCAATATTATTATCTTTTTGTACCCTGGCAATTGTTAATGAATAGTTTTCAGGAAGATTATAAACTGGTTGTACATTACTTTTGCATTTAAATTCAGCATGATTGCCTCCATATTCTATCAAAAATATTTTTTTTATATTTAAGGTATAATTATTAACTAAATAGTCAAAAATACCTTGATTATCAGCTATTACTATATTAGAATATTTTAATGCATTTTTTTTTCCATAACTGATAAAATTCTGGATATATCTATTCCATTTATTTCTTTTAAAATCTAAACCTCCAAAATTAAAAATTAATTTCTTTCTTAAACCTGGAATTAATCCTAAAAGTGGACCAGCAGGAGAACCAAGCATTATTATTTTATCTTGAGAGTATATTGATAATAATATTGACATTAAATCATATATTATACCTTGAAATTTATTTGCTTTTAACGGTAAATAAACAAGGTTTACACCTTTATATTTTTCTTTTTTAAATCCTTCAGAACAAAAAACAGTTACTTTATGACCTGAATTCACTAGGTAAATAGATAAATATTCTGCTAATGTTTCAAAACCACCATAACTAGCGGGAATACCTTTAGAACCTATAATGGAAATTTTCATTTTTTTAATATTTTTGCTGGAACACCACCAATTATTGAGTTGTTAGGAAAAGATTTGGTTACCACAGCCCCTGCTGCAACTACACAATTATCACCAAGTATAACCCCATCTAGTATTGTGGATTTTGCACCCAACCAACAACTTTTACCAATAAAGATACCCTTTCCGACAACACCTTTTTGTCTAATAGGGATTTCAGGATTATGCTTAAAATCGTGATTTAATGGGTGAAAACTCACATAACTACCCATGATTGTATTTTCGCTAATCTCCACACCTCCATAACCACCTATTTGACAATAATCTCCCATACCCACATTCTTTCTTAATTTGATAAACCTACCTGTTCTTCTAATTGATGAGGACACCTCTAATCTACAAAAGGCACCGATAGAAACTCCTTTTTCAATTAATATACTAGTATTATTTCCCATAGAAGATATTTTAGTGTTATTGCTAATTTTAACAAAATGAAATAAATTAATATTTTTATATGAGACAAAATTTGTTGATTTACCAATAGAACATAACCTTGGCTTACCTTTTAATAAAGTTATAACAAAACCTCTTATTATAGAAGTAATATTAAAAAACCTTATTGTCTCAAAAAAATTATAATCATCACTTATATCATAATCGGGTTTCCTAAACCTGATGATTTTTTTAAATAAAGCTTTCAATTTCATATGATAAGTTTTTCAGGTATGTAGTTTCTGTGTAAGACTGTTTAAAACGGTTAAGTGAATTCTTCTGAATTATTGATTTTTCATTTTTATTTAAATTCATTATATAACTTATAATTCTAGTAAAATCAGTTATATCATTTGGTGAAAAAAGAAAACCATTTTCTTTATTTTGAATAATATTTGAAGGACCTCCATGATTTGAAGCCAGAACTAACTTACCTAAAGACATAGCCTCAATAATGACTCTTCCAAAAGGTTCTGGCTTTGTACTTGGAACAACTACTAAATCACTCAAAAACATTAAATTGTTTAGGTCATCGCGCCAACCAAGAAAATTAATATTCTCTATATTATCATAGTTAAGTATTTCTTTAAATAAATTATATCTCCATTCTTGATTTTGGGCAGTATCACCGACAAATATCCAATTTATTTTATTAAGCAATATGGGATTTTCTTTTATTGATTTTAAAATAAAATCTTGCCCTTTCCAGTTATTAATTCTACCAGGTATTAGTATGTTGAAATAGTCTTTTTTAAATACTGAATCATACTTTTCTATAATATTTAAATCCGGCACAAGTTTCTCGATTCCATTATCTACAATTTCACAATCTAAATTAAAGACCGTTTTAAAATGTTTTTTTGATTCTAAATTATTGAAAATTAATTTACAGTTTTTGATCATGAATAAAGAAAGTATTATAGATATAAAACTATTTGTTATCTCTCTTACATGAATACACCTTTTTTTACCCAATATAAATGAAGAAATAATCCAAGCTAGAGGAGCAATTGTATTAATATAAATAAAATCATACTTTTTTAATAAATTATATGAAGTAATAATATCGTTAAAAAGAGTTTTAAAATATTTATCAGGTCTTTTCAATATAATATGAACTGGAAGTCTTCCCATTCCTTTAAAACTTAAATTGTATGATAAACTTTCCAATTCATCTGACAAAGATCCCTTTTTTGATAAAATTATATCAGTGTTTTTAATGTCAAATATTTTTTGCTTTTTACAGAAGGACAGAAAACTCCTGTCAGATCCATATAACTCAAATCCTTGGTGAATAAATAAGGCTTTTATGTTTTTCTTTTTCATAAATAGTATAATAGTTTGAGAAAAAATATATTAAAATTAAGAAATAAATAGGATTTTGAAGACTTAATAGTTGGCTATTGCTAAATCCACCAATGAAAATTAACACTATAATTGGAAACCATTTTTTATCAAATTTCTTATAAATATTATATAAAAATTGGAAAAATATTACAACAAATAATAATGGATTTCTGAATAATAATAATAAATAATTATTGTGTGGATTATCTATTAAATCATTTTTCATTCTTCCGTCCATTTGAAATGATTCAACTCTAAAACTTTCGCTTGAAAAGTTACCAAACACATAATCTAAAAAATCATAATTTTCAAACATATAAACTAATTGTTGATCCCAAATCATTGATCTTGCATGTGTAAGCTGATAGAGTATTAGATACGTTGGTATCCCAAAAACCGTTGTATTTATATGATTTATAATGAGTATTAAAATAAAAAATAATGTGATAAAAGAAAGAAAGAAAAAAGCATGTTTACCTTTTTTAATTTTTTTGTAAGCTATATATGCCAATATAACACTAATTAAAGGGGTAAGTCTAAATGTCCATAATAAAACAATGGTACTTAAAACTATAAAAAACTGTCTCTTTTCTTTAGATTTATTAACTATAAGATTTAAAAACAATATGATAGCACTATAGGTATCTAATGATGCAGCTGAACCTTCCATAGAATGTAACATAGTGTATTGCAAAAAATAAAAATCTATCGTATTATTTTCTTTTTCCTTTATTTCATATAATAGTGAAGGATAGAAAACAAATAATAAAACAGAAATAAAAATAAAAATGAAATAAGTATTATTTATAAATTTTATAAATTTATATTCATCTATTTTGTAATATTTTAAAAATAAGTAAAAGATTATCATTTTTAAAATAAATAATATGTTGTAAAAATTTGCTTTAAAAATTAAAGCTGAAAAAGTTATAATTAAAATGAACAGAAAAAGAACCCAAAGATTTCCAATATTCCGATTTTTAAAAAGATGAATACCGGGTAAGGAAGCTATAACAACTAAAATTAAAGTAATGTTAAAACCATAATTTAACATCATATTTCCAGTACTTTTAATGCCCAAAATACAAAGTAGATATATAAAATATGTGAAATATAATATGTTGATTGGTTTTATCAAAATTTAATACTCTTTTAAAATATTTATATAAGAAACTTTATGGTTATTTGCCAATGTTAATTGGTATGTATCCTTGAAATTCTCTTGAAAAAAAGTGCCATTTATTTCAAACATTACACAATATTTTATATCATAAATTAAAGGTAACGATATTAATGTTGTTGAAAGAAAGGATCCTATTTCAAAAATTGAAATACCTTTTAAAAGAAAATCAATTTCTAAGGGGTAAGTAGGCAATCTTAATTGAATATTTTTGATACTTGAGATTAAATTTAATTTAATTTCTGACTCCCTTCGGTGAACACAATATTCAACACTAAAGCCTTTATGATAATAATAATTAGCAACCTTTTCTATATGAAATAATTCATCTTGTAAACTTAATTTACCATCTTCAGAAATAGGACTTCCAATAAAATGGGATATGTTTTTATTACAAATTTGTGATGATTTGATTAATTTTAAAGAATTAAATTGATGTTTAATAATAATTTGATTTGATAATTTATCTAATGAAAAACATGAAAACCAATTTATTCTAATATCTTGTTTAACTTTTAATAATAAAAGTTTAGAAATAAAAAACACTAATTTACCGATTCTAATATTATCATTTGAAAGTTTATTTATATCGACATTATTCATCAACTTATTTTGAATTGCAAAAGTTGATATACCATCATCTAAAAAAAAATAGTTTTTATGATTTAAATTATTAACAGCACTTCTTACAACCATGTTTTTTATCTCACCTAAGAAAAGGTAATTGAATTTTTTATTAAATAATTTCCAATAAAAAAAGATAAACAACATGAACATATCACTAAAAGTTAGTGCAATTATTTGTGGTAAGAATATTACTTTATTAAAACTAAATTTATTTGCTATTTTTTTTAATTGAACATTAGACTTTTTATTTTTGGTTAATTTAACTATCAAGAATGATTTTTCATTTTCTAATTTGAAATAGCTTCTTGCTTCAATCGCACATAAAAGCTGAAATGGCGATTCTATAATATATAAATTCATATAATTAATTATTCCAATGTTCAATATTTAAACCAGTAAGTTTTTGAAGTTTTAAATTGCTCTCGTGAAAAAAACTTTTTAAAAGATTGTAATCTGGTTTAGACATTTTGGGATATGAAGTTTTAGATGTGTTTATTTTTTTATCAATTTTTACAATAATAGAATTAGGTCCAAAAAAATTTCTTAGATAGTATCGAAGAATTTTACTTTTTGGTAAATAAGATTTATTTGAAATTTTATTTCTAAATAACATATTCCTATCAAAATCTACATCTAAAAAAGAACAAGTGGATCTTAAAACCTTTTCTGGATTTTCTTTTAAATCTTCAAGGGTAATGAAATGCATTTCATTCAAATTAAAGTATTTTAAATAATTCTCTACCTGTTCAGCATAATTACTTCTATTTTTATAACCGAACCAAATATTTTTTTTTATCCTCTGTTCTTCATTATTAATGGCATAACTAAATGATTTATTTTCAGTTCCATTAATAACTGCATGCCAATAATTTGAATAAGATCGATCAATTGGATTTCTAAAAATCCATATTAATTTTATGTCAGGTAAAGTTTTTAAAATTCTCTCTGGGACATCTTTTAAGTAAGAATATGTTGGTGTTTTCTCACCAATAATTTGATTTTCTTCAGCATTCAAAAACTGTTTACTGTACCAATCTAGACCATAATTCCATCTTTTTTTATAACCCCCAAAATTATCGAAAAAGTGTAATTCTTTTTCTGGGATATAAATATTATTATTTAAAGACAATAAATCAGCCAGAGAAGATGTTCCTGATTTCATTGTACCAACAATGATAAAATCAGGAATTTGAGTTTTATTCATATTATTTTTTTAAAATATTTAACCAAGGCATGGGATATAATTTATTCGCATAAATAAAGCTAAATATAAACATAAGTAAAAAAGAAATAAAAGTGGATTGAGCAGCCCCGATTGGCCCATTTAATTTTATTAATAAATAATTTAAAACCACATTTAAAATTGCTATCGAAAATGTTATAATTCCTAGATGTTTTGTACTCCCTGCTTGAACTCCATAAGGAAACATTAAATTATACATTCCAAAAAAAGCGAAACCAAAAGTTATCCAAATTATATAATCGATTCCAGAATGATACTCAATTGGAGTCATTATTGGAAGAAGAAAAGAAGATAATATTGAAATAATAAGAGCAAGACCTAAATATGAAACCATAATTAAATAAGTTGATTTAACAATTTTTTTTTTCATATTTTCATTAACTAAATTTTCATAGATCCATGGAGAAAAAACTTTTGACACAGCTAATACTAAAACACTCATAATCATACCAAACTGGTAGCCTACAATGTAAACACCCAAATCTAAGCTACTACACATTTTTTGTATAAATAATCTATCACTCATATTTATTAATACACTTCCAAGAACATGGGGGATTAAAGGTATTGATATTAATAATATTTCTTTTATTTGATTTCTATCAAATTTAATACTTAAATAGCCTAAATTATATAATTTAATTATAGAAAATATTCCCATAATAATACTTGCTAAATAAATACCATAAAGACGACCAAACCAATTGTAAGAATAAAAAACTACTAAGATTATAGAAATTGATAAATTCAATGCAGTTCTACTTATTTCAAAAAAACCAAACTGAAATGCTTGCTTACTATTTCTTAGAACAGTTAAACAATAGGTATTAATCATATTAAAAAACACTAATAAGGGGATTGACATGACCCATCTATTTGGCATTCCAAAAACATTTTGTTTAAATAAAACAAAAAAAAATGATAGTATTAAAAATGTTATCAATGCGGTTAAAGTAATAACCATGATTAGATTAAATATTAAAGTCGCGTTATATTCTTTATCTCTTTTGAAAAAATTCCTTGAAATCACAGAGCTTGAATTCATTCCAATAAATGGTAATCCAAATGCAATAAAAACCTGAAATAAAGCTAATAATCCATATTCCTCTGGACTTAGATATTTGGTTAAAATAGGAAGTAAAAGGAAAGGTATCGCTTTACTGACTATACTACTGGAGAGATAAATTGTTCCGTTTTTAATAAATCCCATTAAGGTAATTGATTCAAAAAGTTAAACATTACTTTGTAATTATTATCTATAATTTTTCCAGAATTTTTCATTCTAGAGAAATTAATTTTTTTCTCGTATTCAATTTCACTTACAAGTTCTTTAGACAAAGAAAAATTAGATTTGAATTTATCGTAATTTGGAATCAACTTGTTTAGTACTTTATTATTAAATTTATTGATAAAACTTGTAACAAGATATATCGAAATATTTTTTAGTTTATTCATTTAAGAATTTGAGCTTAAGGAAAAGTCAATAGAATCTATTTTTCTAATTTCCTGAACCATTCCGTCAATATTTACAATCTCAAGTATTTTGAATTTATGAGAGATAAAATAAATACAACCTTTAGCCGAGTTTCTGTTTTCTCTTTTGGCGTAATCGGACCCACCAACAGCTATAAAATCAGATGAAACTGATAGGCCTCTTAAAAACTTGCCAAGCTTTAAAAAAGGTAAATTATTGACTTTAATTTGTTTGTTCATGGAATCTAAATGATACATATTTTTTTTATAAACTAAAATATTATGAGCATTTCCAGAACTGGTTTTTATTTTTTTTACAACTTTATTAGTCTTTGGATTATAAATAAAAATTTCACTAGGTTTGTTACTTTTAGATGTCTCATTATGAGATAAAACATAAAGAAGGTCTTTTTTTAAATAAATTGAGTTAGGATGCAAATAATTTTCACTATTTCTTCCATTAAGCAATTTTCCATCAGGATATATTTCATCAATTTTATTTAATGAATTTAAAATATTATCATATTTATAAATATCAATAGAATTATTATAAGTATTAGCTACAAATAACCTATTATTAACTAAATCAATTTGATGAACTCCATCAGAAAGGTTTTTTAAAATCGTTTTTTTATAAACAAAATAATTTTTTTCTTTTTTTAATAGGAAAATTTTCCCGCTGTTTAAACCTTTTTGGTATACTAAAAATTGAGATTTAGAAACAACAGTGATTCCATAAAATTCACCATTCATTATTTTAAATAAACTATAATTTTCTATGCAGAACAAACCATTTTTTGTAGCAATTAAAAACTCTCCAGAGGAATTAATTTTTTGAGAGAATTTTTTAAAGACAATTGATATTTTAAAATCAATAATAAACTTAATTTTTTTTAATTTCAAAACTAATGAGTATTATTCAAAAAATGAGTGTGTAAGGATTGCATCAGTTTGAATTGTTGTTTTAGCTTTTTTCCCAATAATTTTATCAATATATTTTGGACTAATCCCATGAGCAGGCCTCTTAAATGTTAAGTCACTTTTTTCAATTATTTTTCCTTTTGGGATATCCTTTGCTGCAACTAAACTTCTTCGAGCATTTAACCTAGATTTTTCTTCATCTTTTAATACTTCAACTTTAAAACTTCCTAAAATTTTAAAAGTAGCATCAATGTTTTTATTAAAAATTTTCAAATCTTCTTTATCCATTGCATGATAATGATCATTTCCTGGTAATGATTTGTCATGAGTAAAATGCTTCTCTATAATAACTGCTCCTAACAATGTTGCAATCTCACACACTTTCATGTCCTTTGGTAGTGTATGATCTGAATATCCAATAATATTATTAGGAAAGGCCTTTTTAAGTCCTGATATCATTCCCAAATTAGCATTTTTATCAGGTGTAGGGTAATTTAGGACACAATGTAATAAAGCTAAGGATACATTGAATGGTTTTATCCAATTAATAGCATCTTGAATTTCGTTTAAATCACTAGCTCCTGTAGATAATATAATAGGTTTTCCAAATCCAGCTATAAACTCAATAAAAGGTTTGTTTGTAATATCTGAAGATGAAATTTTAAAAACATTCATCATTTCATTCAAAAATTCTGCAGATTCAATATCAAAGGGTGTACTCATAAACTCAATATCAAGTTTATCACAATAATTTTTCAATTCTTGCATTTCATCTTTCCAAAACGCATCGTGTTTTTTAAATAATTCAAATTGAGATTTTGTAGGTTCTTTAGTCGTATCCCAATAGGCTGGTGAATGTTTTGATGCTATAGTTTCTGCTTTATATGATTGAAATTTTACTGCATCTGCCCCCCCCTCTTTCGCCTCATTAACTAATCTTTTAGCAGTAATCATAGAGTTTTCATGATTGACACCAATCTCTGCAATAATATATGGACGAACTATTTGCTTATTTAATTCTGTGTTAAATACATTTAATATTTTCATTTTTTTCTTTGAATTTTTTTAAAATTAAATCAACCACTTTTAGGTTTGATCTTTTGTTAGATATTATTTTCATTTTTTTAAATAAAAAATTTCTTAATTCATAATCATCAATTAAAGTTTTTATATGATTGGATAATACTTCTGGAGATAAATTTATACCTAGACCTAAATTAATAACCCCATGAATAGCAGAAGCATGCGTATGAGTTAACTCTTTTACATTTTGACACATTACCAAACCAGGTGTTCTCATAGCGATTAACTCTGTAACAGTTCTACCTGCTGATGTTATCGCTAGGTCAGCCGAACTTATTAACGAAGCCATATCATCTATGTTTTCATAAATTTTTAAATCTAATTTAGAGGATTTCTCAAATTTTCTTATAGATTTTTTATTCATATTTCCAGGACCTAAAACAACTAATATTTCTACATTATATTTTAGTATTTCAAAAGCTCTTAAAGATAATTCTGATAAATTTGATGGATCTGTTCCTCCAAATGTTAATAGCACTTTTTTAACTTCCTTTTTAATTTCTTCTTTTTTCTTCTTTAATTCAAAAAGCGAATTTAAAATTGAATATTCAACACCTGAGAATTCATTATCATTTTCAGATAAAGTAGCGCTTGGATATAATTCATTTATAACTAAATCTGCTTTTTTACTACCACTCCCTAAATCCTCAAGATTAACAATATATTTTGAGTTTTTCTTTAATGAAGTAATATAACTTTCCGTAGTATCTAAGATATCATTAATAATAATATCTGGATTATAATTTTCTGTAAAAGTAAAAAAATCAAAATCATTTTCTACAGTAACTATCTCATAATTAAATTTCTTAAGAAAATCATAACCTAGTAAAAATTCTTGATTTTTATTAGTTACAATTACAATTTCGTTAGGTATTAATAGATTAGCTAAAGCTAGAATCCTATATAAATGACCAAACCCAAGGGTATTACCACCATCAGCCCGTAAAACAATTTTAAGATTTTTAAGATGAAAACTTGCCAACGCCCAGTCTGAAAAATTATCAATATCAATGCCTTCTTTTGAATCTGTTTCTATTAAAGTGATTTTTTCTCCAATTCTACTTTGATATTTTTCTAAACAACCAAAAGTTGTACCAATAATACCGCCTGTTTCAGTGAACTCATAAGGTAATTCCTGTCTATTCAGTCTTTTTTTGTATTGAGGAAAAAAAGAATCATCTGTTTTTAGCCATCTTAAATGTCTATCTTCTACTGCACTTATAACACTATCATACTGACCTGACGATAATAACTCGATAGTCTTATTTATTGATTCAATTTTAGTAAAAGGAGAAGTAGGTTGGCATGTTATAAGTATATCATTTGAGTTTAATTTTTTCTCCTTTTCCAAAAATTTTTTAACTTCTAATGCAACATCATCTAAAGTTGCATTATCATCAGAATTAATAGTACTTCTTTTATGAATTATTGTCGATTTCTTATATAAAGAAATTATAGTTTCATCATCTGTAGAAATAATAATATTATTACCACTAAAAGATTCAATTAATCTATCAACTACATGAGAAACTAAAGGTTTATTACCTAAAAAACTTATATTTTTTTGGGGTATTCCTTTTGAACCTTTTCTGGCTGGTATTAAAAAATATATTTGCATATCTAAATAATTATTCCGGCACCAATGGTTTCATTAGTTTGTTCATCAATAATAATTACACTTCCTGTTTGACGATTTCTTTTGTAGGAATCATAAAATAAAGGCTTAGAAGTTCGTATTGCAATACGTCCAATATCGTTCATCATCAGTTTATCAATGTCTTCTATACGATGTAAGGTATTAATATCTACTTTGTACTTAAATTCTTTTACTATTCCCATGCATTCATTGGTAGTGTGTTTTACAACTACTTTTTTGGGAGTTTGCAATGGAGTACTACTCATCCAGGTAACCAAAACTTCTATATCTTGACCAATTTCAGGAACATTATTTTCACGCACGATCATATCACCACGACTGGTGTCGATTTCGTCCTCTAAAGTCATGGTTACAGACATGGGAGCAAACGCCTCTTTAATTTGTTCTCCATTGAGTTCAATCGTTTTAATGGTTGATACAAATCCAGATGGCAAGGTTTTTACCTTATCGCCAGGTTTAAAGACGCCCCCGTCAATACGCCCTGCAAAGCCTCTAAAATCTTGATTTTCAATGGTGTGTGGTCTTATGACAGATTGTACAGGAAAACGACAATCTACATGGTTGTAATCACTTGAAATATGTACGGTTTCGAGATGATACATCATGGTACTGCCCTTGTACCAGGGCATTTTTTTAGATTTATTAACCACATTATCACCTACCAAAGCTGAAATGGGAATGAACTGTATATCTTTAATATCTAACTTAGAAGCAAAAGCCTTAAAGTCTGCTATTATTTGATCATATACTTCCTCACTGTAATCTACCAAGTCCATCTTGTTGACACATACAATCGCATGTGGTATTCGAAGCAAGGACGCAATAAAAGAATGCCTATGTGTTTGTTCTAACATCCCTTTACGTGCATCAATTAATATAATGGCTAGGTTGGCCGTAGAGGCTCCTGTTACCATATTTCTGGTATATTGAATATGCCCTGGAGTGTCAGCCACAATAAACTTACGTTTTGGCGTAGCGAAGTAACGATAAGCGACGTCGATGGTAATACCTTGCTCCCGCTCAGATTTTAAACCGTCTGTAAATAACGATAAGTCAACATAATCAAAACCTCTATTTTTACTAGATTCCTCTACAGCATCTAATTGGTCTTGAAAAATTGATTTACTATCGTACAGAAGTCTCCCAATGAGAGTACTTTTTCCATCGTCCACACTTCCAGCTGTTGTAAAACGAAGCAATTCTATATTTTGATATTCCATAATGTATTTTTTACTGTAATTAATAATCTAAAAGTAACCTTGTTTTTTGCGATCTTCCATAGCAGTCTCAGCACGTTTATCATCTGCTCTACCACCACGCTCTGTAGTTCTAGTTGTGGCTATTTCTTCAATGATTTTAGTTAAATTATCAGCCTCAGATTCTACAGCACCAGTAATGGGCATATCTCCACAAGTTCGATAGCGAACAGTCATATTAACCACTTCTTCCCCTGGCTTCAATTTAATGAATTTTGAATTAGCTAAAATCACACCATCTCGAATCACACAATCTCGTTTATGAGAAAAATAAAGTGAAGGTAGATCTATATTTTCTAACTTAATATACTCCCATACGTCCATCTCTGTCCAGTTTGAAATGGGAAACACTCTGAAATGCTCACCATAATTTTTTCTACCATTAAATAAATTCCATAACTCAGGACGTTGATTTTTAGGATCCCACTGTCCAAATTCATCTCGGTGTGAGAAAAAACGCTCTTTAGCACGAGCTTTTTCTTCATCCCGCCTAGCACCACCCATGGCCGCGTCAACCTTATACTTTTCTAGAGTATCTAACAAAGAGACAATTTGCAGAGTATTTCGGGAAGCATCTGCTCCAGTTTCTTCTTTTGCTCGTCCATTATCAATCGATTCTTGTACAGAACCAACAATTAATTGAACTCCCATTTTCACTACTAAAGCGTCACGAAATGCAATAGCTTCAGGAAAGTTATGTCCTGTATCTATATGAATTAGTGGAAATGGTATTTTAGCTGGGTGAAAGGCTTTTTTTGCTAAATGAGTTAGTAAAATAGAATCCTTACCACCAGAAAATAGTAGTACAGGGTTTTCAAACTGAGCGTCTATTTCTCGAATCACAAAAATCGCTTCAGATTCTAACTCTCGTAAATGGTTAATTATATAATTACTCATGTTGTTTATTTTAACTTTTTGTTTATAAATTTTAATATAATTTTCACACTCTCTTCAATAGATTTCCCGTCGGTTATAACTTCTAAATTAGGACAAACTGGGACCTCGTATGGCGCAGAAATTCCTGTCATATTTTTAATTTCTCCCAATCTTGCTTTTTTATAAAGTCCTTTAACATCACGACGTTCACATTCTTCTAGTGGAGTGTTAACAAATATTTCTATAAAATTATCATCACCTACAATATGTTTAACTCGCTCTCTATCCTTAATATATGGTGACACAAAAGCAGCTAAAGTTAATACACCACAATCTAGCATTAATTTACTAATTTCTGCTATGCGTCTTATATTCTCAGTACGGTCTTCTGGAGCAAAACTTAAATCACTATTAATACCCTGCCGGATGTTATCACCATCTAAAATATAGGTGGATAAACCATTTTTGTGCAAGGCAACTTCAACTAAATTAGCTAAGGTAGATTTCCCTGAACCAGATAAACCTGTAAACCATAACAAGTAGCTTTTATGTCCGTGTTGAAGTTCACGCTGCTTTTTTGTTGTTTTATAACTGTGTTTTACTATATTTAAACTCATTTATTAGGCTTTATTCTTTTTTTTTAATTTTTTTCTTTTATTCAACCCAAAATTAATTTTGTACCACAACTTTTCATGTCCAAAATAGAGGAGCATTTTTGAAACAATTTCTACACTACCAATTTTTAAACCAATTAAAGGGTCTCCTATTACAATCCAAGAAAATATAATAGTATCTAAAGTACCAACTGCACGCCATGAAAAAGTCTTATATATGTGGCGCTTATTGGCTTTAATCATATCTGATTTAAACCACAATTGTTCGTGAATATAATACCAAACTAATTTTGTAACTGTTGTGATTGCCGAAATATTTATACCTTCTTCAAAATCACCAGTAATGATCCAAGCAAAAATAAAAGTATCTATGGTGCCTATTAATCTCCACGAAAAAGCTTTGGCTAAGTGTCTCTTGTTTATTTTCATAAAATTTAATTTTTGTAATTAGATTTTAACTAAAAACCAATTATTTAATAATTGTGAACGATTATATAGCATACTAACTTTGGTCTTCCAATCAATAACCTTAAAACCAGCGTTCTCACATATAGACTGACCAGCAGCAGTGTCCCACTCCATTGTAGGTGCAAATCTCGGATAACAATCAGCAGTCCCTTCAGCGACCATGCAAAGTTTCAATGAACTCCCTTTCGAAATAAGTTTGACAACACCGTACTTACTTTTAGTAGCCGAAATAAATTCTTCAGTCTCTTTTGACATATGAGAGCGACTAGCAACAATGGTGTAAGTTTCATCTTTTCGCCTTAAAGGAAGCTTAGTAGCAATTGTTATTAAATTATCAACATCATAACAATCTAAATTAACCTTAACTTTAAAACTTCCTAAATCACTACTTGAAAAGTATAAATCTTTTAAATCAGGTGCAAATATAACACCAATAGTAGATTTTTGATTTTCAATTAATGCTATATTAACTGTAAATTCACCATTCCTTTTAATGAATTCTTTTGTACCATCAATTGGGTCAACAATCCATAGTTTATTCCATTTCTCTCTTGTAGAATAAGAAATATTTTTTCCTTCTTCTGATAAAATTGGAATATCTGTTTTAAGTAAATATTTCAAGATGACGTTATGTGCTTTAATATCAGCTGTTGTTAAAGGGGATTGATCAGACTTTAATTCAACTTCAAAATTACGCGAGTTGTAAATTTTTAGAACACTTTTTCCAGCTTCTAGAGCAGCTTCAATTGCTAATTTTAAATTATTCATTAATGTATTTATTTTTTACCTATTCTGTAATATTCTAAATGATTATTTTCAAGCTCGTAAGCAATATATTGATTACGTCCATCAAAAATAACAGGCGTTTTCAATTGTGTTTTAATTTCTTCAAAATCAGGCGAACGAAACTCTTTCCACTCAGTAAGTAATACCAGTGCATCAGAATTTTTTAAAACATCATATTTCGAGGCTACATAGGTTATATTTTGAATTCCTTTTAAATAATGGGCCTTTGCTTCATCCATCGCCTTTGGATCATAGGCTTTTATTTTAGCTCCTCGTCTTACCAATTCCTTAATTACATAGATTGCTGGTGCTTCTCGCATGTCATCGGTTCCTGGCTTAAAGGCCAAGCCCCAAATACCAAAAGTAAAACCTGTTAGATCTTCTCCAAAACGGGTTACTATTTTTTGTGCGATTACTAATTTCTGAGCATCGTTAACTTCTTCTACAGCAGTGATTAATTGCGCAGTATAGCCATTTTCTTTAGCTATTTTTGTTAAAGCTTTTACATCTTTTGGAAAACAAGAACCCCCATAACCTGCCCCTGGATATATAAAACTATATCCTATACGTTGGTCTGAACCGATTCCTATACGTACCTGATTGGCATCTGCCCCTACCTTTTCACAGATGTTGGCAATTTCATTCATAAAAGATATTTTGGTGGCCAGCATCGCATTGGCAGCATACTTTGTCATTTCAGCAGAACGGATGTCCATCGTGATAAAACGGTCATGTGATCTAAAAAAAGGAGAGTATAATTCCTTCATTTTTTTAAAGGCAATCTCAGAATGTGCACCTATCACTACTCGATCTGGTTTCATGAAATCAGCAATCGCAGCTCCCTCTTTTAAAAATTCAGGATTCGAAACCACATCAAATTCTAAATCAGAGCCTCTCTGATCTAATTCTTTTTGAATGGTTGCCTTTACTTTATCTGCAGTTCCAATAGGTACGGTAGACTTATCGACCACAATCAATCTTTTTTGAATCGATTGGCCAATCGATTTCGCTGCAGCTAATACGTATTGTAAATCTGCCGAACCATCGTCTCCCATAGGAGTTCCAACGGCTATAAAAGCTATTTCCGAGTTTTGTAAAGCTTTGTCTAAGGCTGTTGTAAAAAATAAATTTTTATTTTTTACATTTTTCAAAACCATGGTCTCTAAACCCGGTTCAAAAATAGGAATGATTCCTTGGTTTAATTTCTGAATCTTGTCGGGGTCTATGTCTACACAAGTTACGCTGTTTCCCATCTCTGCAAAACAGGTTCCTGAAACTAGCCCGACATATCCGGATCCTATAACTGTAATATTCATATTTCTTATTTATATTCTACTGATTTCACTTGCTTTCTAGGCCCTCTTGAAGAGAATCTGTGATCTCTCGAGTTATAATACAGCTCTATTCTCTTTTCTTCACAATAAGCTCTACTTGTGTAGTTTTTATCTTTATACTCATCGCCAATAATTCTAACATCAATCTTGAAAGAATTTAAAATATCTTCCAAATCTTGTTTAGATACACAGGGTACAATCTCATCTAAGTGCTTGGATTCTTTTAATTGAATGTAACAATATATTATAGACTGTGAAGATCTATTTTTCTCTGGGCGATCCATCGAAGGATCTAATTATAAGCCTACAATTAAGTAATCACACTGCCATTTTACTTCTTCTAACATTTTTACATTACCTGCATGAAAAAGATCAAAGGTTGAAAAGGTAATTCCTACTTTCATAATTTCTATTTTTTCTCGACTACCATCGCTAGTCTTTATTCAATTTAATTATTCTAAATTTTTACTTGCGTGGTAACCACCCGCTTTCAAATACTGTTCTTTTTGCATTAACTTCACATCCGATTGCATCATGTCTTTTACCAACGATGCCAAATCATGTGCTGCAACCCAGCCTAATTTTTCTTTTGCTTTGGTAGGGTCTCCAATTAATACATCTACCTCCGTAGGCCTAAAGTATGAAGGATCTACGGACAACACTACTTTACCAATTGTTGGAAGTTTTTCGTTGTTCGTTGTTCGTTGTTCGCTTTTGGGGTTAAGAATACTTTGGTATTTTTCTTGGTTTATACTATCTATAATACCCACTTCATTAACACCTTCTCCTTTAAAACGAAGTGTAATACCAACTTCTGCAAAACTCATTCTTACAAACGCTCTCACCGTAGTGGCTTTACCTGTAGCAATCACCCAATCTTCAGGCGCTTCTGCCTGCAGAATCATCCACATCATCCGCACATAGTCTTTGGCGTGCCCCCAATCTCGTTTGGCATCTAAATTTCCTAAATAAAAGGTATCCTGGAGCCCTAAAGCAATTCTAGCGGTAGCTCTTGTAATTTTACGCGTTACAAAGGTTTCTCCTCTTCTAGGGCTTTCGTGGTTGAATAAAATACCATTACAAGCAAACATATTATAGGCCTCTCTATAGTTTTTCGTGATCCAAAAGCCATAAATTTTAGCAACCCCGTAAGGCGATCTTGGATGAAAAGGTGAATTTTCATCGTATAACCCTTTTTCATTTTTATTCTCTAGCATCCCTCCGTACAATTCTGAGGTAGCCGCTTGATAGATTCTTGTTTTCTTTTCTAAGCCCAATAACCGAACCGCCTCTAAAATCCTTAAAGCGCCCAAACCGTCAATATCTCCTACATATTCTGGAGTATCAAAAGAGACCTTCACATGAGACATGGCTCCTAGATTATAAATTTCATCGGGTTGACATTCTTTAATAATACGCGTCAAATTCATCGAATCTGATAAGT
>Ga0307488_10001091_pt1 | contig 22709 bp, 26 predicted proteins | sample SB02metaG_FD_202248 | JGI IMG/M metagenome (GOLD analysis project Ga0307488, IMG submission 202248) | Sea-ice brine microbial communities from Beaufort Sea near Barrow, Alaska, United States - SB 0.2 | ecosystem: Environmental > Aquatic > Marine > Coastal | place: USA: Alaska | collected... | reverse complement strand
AGCTTACTGATGAACAGGTGTATGAATGGGTAGATAAATTCAGAGATGCGTTTGCTTCCCGTGAATACACCCTACACATATCAAAAGATGCTGATGATTTTGTCAAGGCTTACACAGGTGATCAGGTGATCACTCAGAATATTGATTACAGTTATATGCACAAGTCCTTAGCCAATAGCTGTATGCGGTATCACTTCAAGGATGGTAGTGGCCCTGAGAACCTGCCCGTACACCCAGTGTCAGCCTATGCGTCAGGTGATTTTACTGTCGCTTGGGTAGAGGATAACAAAGGTTTGATTGGTGGTCGTGTGGTAGTCTACACTGGCTGTGATGAGCCTGTATCTGCGCCTATCTATGGTGCCTGTAACAGTGCCATCACGATGCTAGAGGAGTACATTGAGAGTATCGGTGCAGACATGGACACTAGCTGGGCAGGTGCTAAGTTAAAAGCTATCCCCTATGGTGACACTGATCAATTCATAGCACCATACCTTGACGTTGAACCACGTTCACTAATTGCACTCAAGGATCATTTAGTTGTTGATTGCAGTGGTGAATTAGATGCCAACAGTTATCAGGGTTTGTTATCTGCGGGTGGTGATAGGTGTTATGACTGTGAGGCTAGACAACATGAAGAAGACATGATGTTCTCTGAGCATCTTGATGTACATCTGTGTAGTGATTGTTTTCATGAGCATCACTTCTACTGTGAGTATACCCAAGAGTATGCACATGACAGTGAAGCAATAACAGTTTGGACATCAAGTAATCATGGACCTGTAGAAGAACTGGCACATGAGTGTGTCCTGCATGATGGCACAGCTGTTGAGTGTTCAAATGGTCAGATCTGGCACACTGATGAGGCTCTATTCTGTGAGCATGAAGGCAACTGGATTTGTCCTACAGATGTAGATGACAATTACTTCTGGTCTGATTGGGATTGTGATCTGTATCCTAACTCAGAGTTATGTACAACAGAAGATGGTGATGTAGTAGCTGAAGATGAGCTAAAGAATCACGATAAAGAATGGAAGTTGTTTGAACCTACTATGGTGTGGGTTTCAGTAAAAGAAAAAGAGGAAGAATAATGACACATAAACTAATAGAAATGCTGCGCTATATGCGGCCAGAAGGATCAGAAACACAGAAAGAATTCTGTGACGTATACCTCAAGCCTATCTTTGGTAGCCCTGACATATACGGTAACTACATCTTGAACATGGGTGTTAACCCAAGGTTGTGCTTCACTGCCCACCACGACACAGTACACAGGACTGATGGTATACAAAATTTACTTGTATCTAATGAGGTTGTATCTGTAGCTGACCCTATCAGTTCTAGTTGTCTAGGTGCAGATTGTACCACTGGTATATGGTTGATGCTCAACATGATTGAGGCTGGTGTAGAGGGTACGTATGTTGTCCATGCAGCTGAGGAGATAGGTTGTAAGGGTAGCATTGGTTTAGTGTATGACAACCCCTATTGGTTGGATCATACAGAGGCTGTGATCTCATTCGATAGGAAGGGTACTGACTCAGTGATCACACACCAGATGGGTATGCGTACTGCATCAGATGCCTTTGCAAATTCTTTTGCTGATGCGCTAAATTTACCACAGTTAAAGCCTGACGCTTATGGCTCATACACTGACAGCAATGAGTACTGTAGGATCATACAAGAGTGTACCAATATCAGTGTGGGATACTACAACCAACACTCATCTAAGGAGACTCAAGACCTTAAATATGCAGAGGTTTTACTTGACCATCTGATCAAGGCTGACTGGTCTAAGATTATTATTGAGCGTGATCCAAGTGTAGTAGATGATGACTGGAACTACTACTACGAAGATGTTGGATCATCAAGAGGATACTATGGACATCAAGTATCAGACATCACTACAATAGTAGATGAGAATCCTGAGGGTGTCGCTAGTCTGTTGGAATCATTAGGTTTCTCAGCAGATACCTTGCTGCAAGAGTTAGACATCAGAGATAATTTTTATCTTGATAACTATGGTCAAAGAAGAATGATGTGACACGTTGTCACAGTCCATTGACACTTAGCTATTTCTGTGTATTTTAAATACTTTAAGTATTCTTTAAGAATTAAAATACTTAAATATATATTTAATACTTTAAGTAACCTTAAGTATCAGTATAACTATAGCTTTCTAGGGAGATAAAAGGAAGTGTTGTATGGACGATCCGCATGACGATTGCACCCATTGGATAGGAAGATTATGAAGTATACAACAAAAGTAGAACGCAAGTCAGGTGGCACCTCATGGGTCTTCAAGCCACCACAAGATGCCTCAACGGCAGGTATAGTTAAGACACAAACATTTCGTGATGGTAGGTCTGCGAGGGTAGAGATACCTAAGCTCATTGATAGGGTTGATTCCTTTCGTAGAGGTGAACTAGTAGCAGGCAACATAGGCACCATGTCTAACCTGTCGCAGATAGTAGGACACTACCTGAGAACTAAGCACTTCAACTCACTGTCACGTAACACCCAAAAGAATTATGAGTTTAACCTGAGAACCATTTGCAGTACCACTGTGTACGGTAAGTCAGCAGGAACCTTTAGAGTTAGTCACCTCACAGTACCAGTATGTACTGCGCTGTATGATACATGGGAGAGCAATGTCAGTACCGATAGTGCTAATCAATATGCTAGGGTGTTCTCTATGCTGATGAACTTCTGTGTTGCTCTGGAGATTGTTAACTACAATCCAATGGCCCGTGTTAGTAAGCGTAGCCATGAGCCAAGGTCTGTCGTATGGACACACAAAGAAGTTGAGATGTTCTGTGATGTAGCCTTCGCTGACTTTAAGTTTAGGAACATAGGTCTTGCTGTACTCATGGCGTATGAGTGGGGTCAACGTCCTATTGATATTTATAATCTCAAGTGGAGCAACGTGTACTTTGATTTAGATATGGTTAAGATACGTCAAAGGAAACGTGGTGCTAGGGTTGAGCTACCTCTTGAGGAGCCACTAACAGGTATGCTCAAGAAACAGAAAGAGGATTGGGACTTCCAAGAGTATGTCGTACCCTTCCAGCGTCCCTCAGATGGCGCCTACTTGCCCTTAACACATGCTACCATTGGACCCCTGCTTAGAGAAGTTAAGGCTCTTGCAGGGCTACCTGAGGAGCTTAGAGTGGGTGACTTGAGGAAGACTGCAATCAATCAACTGATAGAGAGTGGTGTTGACCACCTTGCAATCATGTCAGTGACAGGTCATAAGAATGTGGCGAGTTTAAATCCGTATGCTAAACACAACCTAGACACAGCTAAGTCTGCACTTATTAGGAGGAATAAAAAATGATCATAGCTTGGTGGAGTGCTGGTGTTACCAGTGCAGTAGCAACTAAGCTTGCCATTAACGAGTTTGGTTTAGACAATGTGATGCCTATCTATTTTGAGATTGACAGCGCACATGAAGACAATGATAGGTTCAAGTCTGAGTGTGAGGAATGGTACGGCAAGAAGATTAAGATATATCGTGCGCCTAATCACAAGGATCAGTTCGATGTTATCCTCAAGGACAAGTATGTCAACGGCCCAGGTGGTGCTAGGTGTACGTTAGTACTCAAGAAAAAAGTTCGACAAAAGATTGAACGTGAGTTAAAGTATGATGGTCAGGTCTTTGGCTTTGAGTATAGCAAGAAAGAAATCAACAGGGCTATTAGATTTAGTGAACAGTACCCATCAGCCAAGCCTTTGTTCCCTTTGATTGAACACAAGATGAACAAACCTGAGTGCCTGTACTACCTAGAGGATAAAGGTATTGAACGTCCAGCAATGTACAAGCTAGGGTACAAAAACAATAACTGTATAGGCTGTGTCAAGGGTGGTGCAGGGTACTGGAATAAGATACGTGTAGATTTTCCTAAGTCTTTCAACAAGATGGCTGAAGCAGAGAGAACTATAGGTCACTCATGCATACGTGGAACATTTCTTGATGAGCTTGACCCTGACAAAGGACACAAGCAGAATGTAATTATGCCTGACTGTGGTAACTTTTGTGATCTTGAGTTCGAAGAACTAATACATCCACAAGTAGAGTTTATGTTTGACAACCCTGATAAATTGAGAGGAATAAGAAATGATTGATGCAACACGTGTAATAGGACATAGTGCAGCTAAATGGTCTAAGCACCAACCAGATGAAGGAGTGCTGTGGAGTAACAAATTAAGTAGGGGTGTTAACGGTGCTAGCAAAGCTTACATAGCGTTTCACCTTGATAGTTATTCTTTGATATACATACATCAATTACTTAGGCAAGAAGATAAAAAAGTTGTTTGGAAAGTCGGAACAAATGAAAAGACTTTTGAAAATATAGAAGAAGCAAAACAATTTGTGAGGGAGTCTCTAAATGATTGAAGTAACATACATAGACCACATGGGCAGTGACATATCAGTGGTGAACGCAGCAAGGGTTAGCTTTGGCAAGAAGAGTGGGTGGGCTAGCTTTAAATCTGGTGATGCACACAGAGGTGTTCTAAAAGACACAGACGATAAGCTAATCAAGTACCTAGCCAAGCACAAACACATGTCACCCTTTGGGCATTGCTTCGCTAGCTTTCATATCAAGGCTCCAATCTTTGTAGCACGTCAGCTAGTCAAGCATAAGTTCCTACGATGGAATGAGATTAGCCGTAGGTATGTTGATGATGGGATTTCATTTTATTACCCTGAGGTCTGGCGTAGTAAGGCAACAGATAAGAAACAAGGCAGTGGCCCAGCGTTAGCAGATCAAGAAATAAACCTTGGTACAACCCACACAGTTGTAGCTCAGTTGTATAATAGCTTGCTTGATAGAGGAGTATGCCCAGAGCAAGCACGTATGGTACTACCACAGTCAACCATGACTGAGTGGTACTGGTCAGGTAGCCTTGACGCCTTTGCAGACATGTGCAATCTTAGAACTACAGATGACACACAGTACGAGACAAGGTTAGCTGCTATACTCTTGAGCAATAAGATGTTGAAGTTATTCCCAGTATCTTGGTATGAATTATTGAAAGATAAAAGACGATGAGAGATGACATAATAAAAGTATTAAAGATTACTGAGAATAAAGATGGATCTGCTCTTGTAGACTTAGAGATGGACCCTGATACATACGCTAAGATATTTAACGCAGGATTTATACACTTGATTGAGAAAGGATTGGAGAACAATGATCAGCGCAGCATTGATGTGCCTAGCAATGAACGTCTACCATGAGGCTAGAAGTGAGCCTATGGTAGGTCAGTATGCAGTAGCACACGTAGTAATTAATAGAGTAAACAGTAGCAGATGGCCTGATGATGTATGCTCTGTTGTACATCAGGGGCTAGACAAAGGCAGACACAAGTGTCAGTTTAGCTGGTACTGTGATGGTAAGTCAGACAAAGCACATGAAGAAGTACCATGGGCTAGGGCATTAATCGTAGCTGATAATGTACTGCGTGGTAAGATAGAAGATCCAACCAAGGGTGCAACACACTACCATGCAAGGTACGTTAAGCCGTACTGGAGTGCATCACTTAACACCACAGTGATCTATGGGTCACACAAATTTTATCAATAGGAGAGGAAATATGTGGGCAGTAATGTTTGAGATTGAAAAAGATGAGTTTGTTTATGACACAGGAAAGAATCCCTTTACAGATAAGGATGAACCTTTAATGTTTAAAACTAAGGCTGAGGCTCAAGCACAGGCAGCTAAGTGGAATACTGGAATAGCTGTAGGTTATATCAGACCTATGTCAGATGATGAACGTCAACGTTCCAAAGTGAGAGAGGCAAACAATAGTGTATACGGTAGAATTTGAATCCGATGCATCTGTAGTAGTCAGCATAGATCAATCTCAAATGCATGAAGATATTGAGATGGTCTATGCAGATAACGGTGTAGTTTATATGCGACAATATGATGAGCTAACTTCTGAGTATCAATTAATATACATGAGCCATCAGCAATGGGCTGACCTCATGGCAGGATATAGATCACCAGAGGGTTCGTTCTACTTGACAAACAAAAAGCAAGGAGATAAAGGATGAGTGAAGGAGACAACCCACACTTGGCCTGTCCGTTTACTGACTGCGGATCAAGTGATGCTTTTAATTGGAATGATGATGGCTTTGGTCAATGTCATTCATGCAGCAGGGCTTACCCATCTAAGGGTATGCCTGAGACATACGAATGGGTGCAACAACAGTACCCTCTAAAGGAAAGGAAGAAGCCTATGGACATACCCATAACGGGTGGCACATACGAGAACATTAGGTCTATTGATGCTGATGTTTGTGAATTGTATGGCATCCAGTTACAAACAGGTGATAAGGGTGAGGCAGTACGTTATGCCTACAAGTATCCTCACACTGTCAAGTACAGGTTGGTATCTGATAAGTCTAAGTCTTGGATCAAAGACAAGGGTGTAGGTATGAACCATCTGTTTGGCCCAGAGTTTAATGCTGGCACAAGCAATCGTATCTACCTGACTGAGGGTGAGTTTGATGCAGCATCTCTGTATCAGATCCTTGGCAAGACTTATCCAGTCAAGTCATTGCCCAGCGCATCTATCGGTGAGAAGTTTATCAAACACAATCACCTGTATCTGTCGTCATTCAAAGAGATTGTATACGCTGGTGAGCTTGATGATCCTGGCCGTAGGGCAGCTGACAAATTGTACTCAGCCTTTCCTGATAAGTTCTGGTATGTACCTATGTCTAAGTACAAGGATGCCAATGAGTTCCTTGAGGCAGGTGATGCTACTGAATTGATGTGGGCAGCACGTAAGCCACAGCGATACTCACCAGAGAACTTCTTCTGCTCTGATCAAGATGTTGAGGATGCTATCCTTAATGAGAATCCATATGAGTATGTACCTACAGGTCATACTGGACTTGATGAAAAGATCAGGGGTATGGTGAAGGGTGGCCTAACATTCATCAAGGCACCTCGTGGTACTGGTAAGACTGAGGTCATACGATACTTTGAGACAGGTCTACTACGTGATGATGAGAGCCGTGTGGCTATGCTTCACATGGAAGAAATGAAATCGACTACCTATCGTTCAATGGCGACATACCATCTAGGTGTCAACGTCAGGACTAAGGATGATGCCAGAGAAAATAATATTGCTGAGAAGGATGTGATCGAAGCAGCCAAGGCAGCAACCAAGGCTGAACGTACTATCGTCTTTGAGATGATGTCACATGACGATCCCCTCAAGCTGTTAGACTATGTAAGACTTGCAGCTACTGTCTATGGTGCTGGGTTTATATTCATTGACCACGTTCAACGTCTAGCCTACCTATCTAACTCAGGTGTTGATGGTGCCACTAGTACATTGACTACACTAGGCTCACGTATGGCACAGCTTGCCAAGGAGTTGAACATCGGTGTGGTATTTATATCTCAGGTCAATGATGATGGACGTACTAAGTATGCTGCATCCCTTGAAGAAGAAGCTATAATATGTATTAAGCTTGAACGTGACATTGAGACTGAGGATGAGATACTGAACAACACTACCACTTTTATTGTTGACAAGAACAGACCGTTCGCTAAGTTAGGCAATGCAGGTTCAGTGTACTACGATCCAGACACAACGATCCTAACTGAAGATTCACCTTATGTAGGGAGTGAGATGGCAGCATGATAGTATTCGATGTAGAAGCAGATAACCTTTTGGAAGATGCTACTAAGATACATTGCCTATCATATACTACTGATGGTTCTCAGCCTGTAACTCTATTCAAGTATGATGATATGCGTGAGCTTATCTTATCTCAACGTGGACTAGTAGGTCATAACATTATTGCCTATGATGTACCACTGCTTGAGAAGTTACTTGGTATAGAGATCAAGGCTAGACTATTTGATACCCTGTCTATGTCTTGGGTACTCAACTACACTAGGTCTAAGCATGGCCTCGAAAGCTTTGGCGAAGACTTTGATATACCTAAACCTGTGGTAGACGATTGGTCTGATCAGGATATACAGGTGTATGCACATCGTTGTGAAGAAGATGTTAAGATTAATTGGGCATTGTGGCAGGACTTGCTCAGTCGTTTCAAGTTTATCTACAAGGATGATAAGCTACTGGATAAGTTCTTTCGGTACTTACAATTCAAGATGTCCTGTGCTGCTACCGCAGAGAATGTTGGGTGGCGTCTTGATAAACAGTTAGCCGAAGATAGCATTACTACTTTAGTGCAACAACAAGAGGAGAAGATAGAAGAACTCAAATCTGTTATGCCTAAGCAACAGGTCAACGCTGTGAAGCGTAAGCCTAAGGTTTGCTTTAAACAAGATGGATCAGCCTCATCACATGGTGAGAGATGGTTCGCATTACTAGCGGAAAGAAATCTACCTAACCACCATGACGAAGACATTACTATTGTAAAAGGTTGGAAGGAACCTAACCCTAAGTCTTCACCTCAAGTCAAGGATTGGCTATTCTCATTAGGCTGGGTGCCATGCACTCACAAGTATGAGAAGGATGATGATGGTAGTGAGAGAACTATACCGCAAGTTCGTAATGATGGGGAGCTTACTGAGTCAGTCAAGCTTCTTGTTGACGAGCATCCATCAGTGGGTGTTCTTGATGGCCTTACTGTTATACAGCACAGGTTATCTATCTTCCAAGGGTTTGTCGAATGTGAACGTGATGGTTACGTCAAGGCAGGTATTGCTGGCCTGACTAACACACTACGATTCAAGCACAGAAAACCCTTGGTCAATCTTCCTGGGGTTGATAAGCCTTGGGGTAAAGAAGTACGTGGTTGTTTGATAGCAGCTGAAGGTTATGTGTTATGTGGTGCTGATATGACATCCTTAGAGGATACAACTAAGCGTCACTACATGAAGCCTTTAGATCCAGACTATGTGGAAGAGATGGCTAGGGATGGTTTCGATCCTCACCTTGACCTTGCTAAACATGCTGGGGCTGTCACTCAGTCTCAGATAGACAAACATAATTCGGGAGAAGTTTCCCTCAAGTCTTTGCGTAAGAACTACAAGGTGGTGAACTACTCTGCTACCTATGGTGTTGGTGCAGCAAAGCTATCACGTACTACAGGAATGCCAATACCTCAGGCAGCTTCACTGCTTGCTGCGTATTGGAAACGTAACTGGTCTGTCAAAGCTTTCTCTGAGGCCCAGCACATACGAAAGATTAATGGTGAGATGTGGGTACAAAACCCAGTCAGTAAGTTCTGGCATAGCCTTCGCTACGAGAAGGATGTGTTCTCTACACTTAATCAATCTACTGGGGCTTACTGCTTTGACAAGTGGGTTGCATACTACAGAACTAAACGTCCTAATATCTTAGGACAATTCCACGACGAGTCAATCAACCAAGTTAGAAAGGGGGATGAACAAGAACACTCTTCAGTCCTCCAATGGGCTATTGAAAAAGTTAATCAAGAGCTTAAATTAAATGTTGACCTTGGTATTGACATACAGTACGGTAATACGTACAGTGAAATACATTAAGCAAATGGAGGGCCACATGGCTACACGTATAGTAAAACTAACAGGTATTGCAGAGTGGGCGAAAGTCTTTGAAGACAATCGAGACATGCAAGGTTACGATGGGGTTTATGAATCCTGCAATGGAGCCTGTACCATTGACGTTATCTTAGATGAAGATAACTTAATGAAGCTTAAAGCTTCCCGTTCTATTAAGAAGGGCAAGCCTGATCCCGAAGGACGTGGACATACTGTTAGGTTTGTTCGTAAGTTTGACGGTGGTCAGCCACGTAATAGTGGTGCACCAGTTGTACTAAAGTCTGACGGTACAGTCTGGGACTACAATGAAGATGGGACTATTGGTAATGGTTCTACTGTAGAGGTGACACTATCTGTCTACGATACACGTATGGCAAATATTGTTGGAACAAGATTGGATAAGGTTAAGGTCATTGACTATGTTGAATATGTCCAAGACACAGGTGACTCTCCCCCACCTGTAACTGAATCCAAAACTGTGGCAAAGGACGAAGTACTGTTCTAGCCTGTTAGTGGGGTGGGTATTTTACTTTCCTTTTCTACCTACCCCACATTCTCAAAGGAGTTACGATGAAAAAAATAAAAGATATGTCTAACGAAGAGTACCACTCAATAGATGGTATCTCTTCAAGTGCTGTAAAAGCAGTGTACAAAAAGTCATTGGCTCATTGGAAGGGACAAAAGATTTTTAACTCAGCTGCATTTGCTATGGGCAATGCTGTTCATGCAAACTTGTTAGAGGCAGATAAGAACCTAGTAATCAAAGGTCCAAAGACTAAGGCTAGTGCTGCCTTTAAAGAGATGAAAGAGAACCTGACTGAAGATCAGGTACTACTAACTGAGGTAGAGTTTAACGTAGCTAACTGTATTACTAGAGGTGCATTAGATAATCGTATATGTGCTGAAGCTCTGAACCATACTGATAGAGTAAACGAGATTAGTATCTTCGTAGAAGATCCAGTATCAGGACTTACACTTAAGACAAGACCAGACCTAATGATTGAGTCTAGGAACATGGTGTACGATGTAAAGACTACACAAGATGCTAGTCCCAAAGGTTTTCAAAATGAGTGTGTAAAGTATGGTTACTTTCTTCAAGGTGCTCATTATGTTTACACCTGTAATCTTGCAGGTTATGACGTAAATAGGTTTGCATTTATTGCTTGTGAGAAAGCAGCCCCTTTTCTTTCGCACCTACACATCATGGGACCAGCGGTTATGGAGTGGGCTACTGTTGAGCTTCATAAAACTCTAGCTATTATTGCAAAGGCAGAAAAAGAAGAGGACTATAGAACAGGTTGGGGTGACTACACTGTCATGGAAAAACCTTCGTGGCTATGATCAGTCATGACTAGAGCAGCCAAAGCTAAAGGCAGAGGTGGTCAGCAAGAAGTCAGGGATAAGTTACTTGAGACATTCCCTGAGTTCGAACCTGATGACATCAAGTCTACAACTATGGGAGATACAGGTGAAGACATACAGCTATCTCCCCTAGCCAGAAAGACATTGCCTATTAGCATTGAAGTCAAGAGACGTAAGTCTGGAATGAAAACTGCATATGATTATATAGATCAAGCTGGCAATCATGGTAAAGGTGAGCCGGTAGTTTTCTATAGATCTGATAGACAACCTTGGATTGTTATGGTAGGCATGGATCATTACATGGAACTGCTAAGGAACTGGAAGAAATAGATATGAAAATTTGGGATATACTAGAAGGTCCACTATCTAGGGATGATGATCCAGACAGTGATGAGTGGCCTACAGGATCTAACTACACTATCCTATGTAAGGTTGAAGAAGATAATGAAGTATTTGAGACTGACTTTTTCTTTGAGGCTTATGAAGATGCTTACGAATGGAAAGTTTATTTTGAAACAAACATTGAACCATTAATAATTAATGAGGGTACAGATGATGCTTGACTATAGCTGCCCTTTAACTATAACTAAGGACTTTCACTGTGTGGTTTGAACTGAACTTAACTATCAAGGTTGACCCTGATGCAAACTTTTTAGAGGTTGACCCTAACCATAATCTTGCTGTACTAGGTGAGGTAATCCAAGATCATCTGTATGACATAGATGATATTAAAGTAATTGAATGTGAGGTAAAACAAAATGACTATACTAACCATTGATGACAAAGAGTATGACACTAAAGATCTTAGTGCGGATCAACAGCAAATAGTAAACATTTTAAATGTTGGTACTAACTCTGTTGCTATGCTTGACCATATGCTACAATGCGTAAAAGCTATTCAACAAATGAAGACAACTGAATTGAAGTCTTCCTTGGAGGCAACCGATGATGCCCAGTCAGAATTAAAACTATGATGGAATCTGCTGATCTAAAAACTATGGGGTATAATGATTCATTAGATTCAGATAAAGATTTTTTGTTAGCCTATGCTAACTTTGTTGAGGATAAAATCTTTACTAGTCAAGACGAACGCCTCGTAGAAAATACACTAGGTCTTGTTGGTGAAGCTGGAGAAGTAGCTGAGAAAGTTAAGAAACTTATCAGAGACAAATCCAGGTTTACCAGAAAAGATATTCTCCTAGAATTAGGAGATGTACTATTCTATGCTCAAAGTTTAACTAGCTATTTTAAATCTGATCTACAAGAAGTAATTGAAATGAATGTATCTAAGTTGAATGGACGTGAGGTTAGAGGAACATTAAAAGGAAGCGGAGACAATAGATGAATAACTATCTACCTACAGACTATCAAACCTTCATACACAAGTCACGGTATGCTCGATGGCTAGACCATCTAGGCAGACGAGAGACATGGCCGGAGACAGTTGTACGTTACACTGATAACGTAGTTCGTCCTGCTCTTGAGAAGGCTAACCTTACTGTACCTAAGATAACAAAGCTCATCAAAGAGATAGAGCAATCTATCTTAGGGTTGGAGTCCATGTCTTCTATGAGAGCATTGATGACTGCAGGTCCAGCATTTGTGAGGGACAATACTGCAGGTTATAACTGCTCTTACTTACCTGTAGATGACATGAAGTCATTCGATGAGGCTATGTTCATCCTCCTCTGTGGCACTGGTGTTGGCTTCAGTGTAGAGAGACAGTTCATCAGTAAGCTCCCAGATGTGCCGCAGCTCTTCGAGAGCGAGACTACAATTGTCATCAGGGATAGTAAGGAAGGTTGGGCTAAGGGTCTTCGTCAATTGATTGCACTCCTATATAGTGGTGAAATTGCACAGTGGGATGTTGGTTTAGTACGACCTGCTGGTGCTAGGCTTAAGACATTCGGTGGTAGGGCATCAGGTCCAGCACCATTGATTGATTTATTTAACTTTGTTATACATACATTTAAGGAAGCACAAGGTCGTAAGTTGTCATCTCTTGAGTGCCACGATGTTATGTGTAAGATTGGTGAGGTAGTAGTAGTAGGTGGTGTACGTAGATCAGCTATGATCTCCTTGAGTAATCTATCTGATGATCGTATGCGTCACGCTAAGTCTGGTGCATGGTGGGAGAATGATCCACAACGTGCCTTGTCTAATAACTCTGTGTCTTACACTGAGAAGCCAGATGCTGTATCATTTATGCGTGAATGGCAAGCTCTAGTAGAGAGTGGGTCAGGTGAACGTGGTATCTTTAATCGTGAGGCAGCTAAGAAACAAGCAGCTAAGAATGGTAGACGTGACACTAACTTTGAGTTCGGGACTAACCCATGCAGTGAGATCATCTTACGTCCGTATCAATTTTGTAACCTTACAGAGATTGTAGTACGTGCTACTGACGACATAGAAAGTTTATCTGAGAAGGTTCGTATAGCTACCATCCTTGGTACTATTCAATCTACCTACACAAAGTTTCCTTATCTACGAAGTATATGGAAAAGGAATACAGAAGAAGAACGTCTACTAGGTGTGTCACTAACTGGTATTATGGACAACCCTATGATGACCACAGAGAACAAAGGATTGGAGAAAACCCTTGATCACCTCAAGTCTATATCTATTGCTACTAACGCTAAGTGGGCTAAACGCCTTGGTATTCCTGTTGCTACTGCTATCACGTGTGTCAAGCCATCTGGAACCGTATCGCAATTGGTTGATTCTGCTAGTGGAATACACGCTCGTCACTCAGCCCATTATATTCGTACTGTTCGTGGCGATAACAAAGATCCTTTAACACAGTTCATGAAGGATCAAGGCGTACCTAGTGAGCCAGATGTAATGAAGCCTGACCAGACTACAGTGTTTAGCTTTCCTATGAAGTCACCAGAAAATGCAGTGGTTACTGCTGACATGACTGCAATAGATCAGCTAGAGATGTGGTTAGCTTATCAACGTCATTGGTGTGAGCATAAGCCATCAGTAACTATCAACGTAAAGAAAGATGAATGGTTTGAAGTAGGTGCATTTGTTTACAAACACTTTGATGAGATGTCTGGTGTATCCTTCCTACCGTTCAACGAACACACCTATCAACAAGCACCTTACCAAGAGTGTAAGGCAACCGACTACCACATATTACTAGATAAGATGCCTAAGAGTATTGACTGGACTTTACTTTCCAACTATGAAGAAGAAGATAATACAGCAGGTAGTCAGACACTAGCATGTTCTGGTGACAGCTGTGAAATTGTAGACTTAGTATAAGGAATTATAATTATGAAACCAGTACGTAAAAGTTTTAACAGAGCTTTGTATCAAGCTTACGATAAGAAAGCTAAAGATACTTTAGTTGACCTACTAGAATCTAAGGGTCACACGATAGTTAATACTGAAGAGAACTATCATGTTGACGTTGTGTCTCAGAAAGATGGCTACACATACTTCAATGAAGCTGAAGTCAAGGTAGCTTGGACAGAAGATTGGCCTACACATTGGGAAGAGATACGCATACCTGAACGTAAGCAACGCTTACTTGACAAGTATAAAGGCAGCAACGGTGTGTTAAACTTTTACGTATTCCGTGAGGATATGAAACAAGTTTGGCGTATCAAGGACACACTGCTTACTAAAAAGAGTTTAGCTGAAGCTAAGGGCAGGTACATTCAGAAGGGTGAGTTGTTCTTTCACATACCCTACACATCAGCAGAGTTGGTAAACACATGATTAAAAAATTTAAAGACTTTGATCCAGTAGAACGTCCAGAGCACTACAACATGGGAGGGATTGAGTGCATCGACTACATCAAACAAGTCGTAGGTCTTGATGGTTTTATTGCATACTGTCATGGCAATATGATTAAGTACCAGCATCGTTATCGTTACAAACAAAAACCTGCAGAGGACATGAAGAAAGCAGAATGGTACTTAAATAAAATGAACGAAGCTTTGAAAGAAAAACATAAGTAAGGGTAAACTATGGGCAGACCAACAAAAAGATCCAAGAATAACTTACCGCCTCTTGAAGTGGAGGCAAAGGCTTACGTAAAAAAGAAACGACCAGCAGCTAAACCCTTGACCAGTCGTAGGTATCTAGCAGGACAAGCCCTAGCTGGATTACTTGCAAGTGGCAAGGGTTCTGCTCGTGTCGAAGATGTAAAGAGAGAGGCTTATAATTGGGCAGACATTATGAGTGATGATGATGGAGATTAATCTAATTTTAAATCTGAATTAAATATCTTGTCGTAGTTATCAACGTAGTATTTAATTTTCTTGAGGGTGCCTAGTGCATCCTCTTTTTCTACAATATCTTCAAGATCTCCTTCGATCTCCATCCAATCCATAACTTTTTTAATCTTAGAATCTTTTTCACTTGCTAGTATACGTAGCATGTCTAAAGTTTTAGGAAGTTTTCCTGTCTTCATTCTATTATTAATTTTTATTCTTGCATCAGCTACCAAGTCTTTAACAATAGTTTGTTTTTGATTTGTACTCATGTTTTCAAAATTAGGATTTTTCTTTAAAGCTTTTAATGCCTCTTCATTTAAGTATGCTTCTGCTACACCATTCATATAGTTTTTTACTTCAGCTGGTGCTTGAATTTTAATTGTTCTCCAATCATCCATACCTGCAGAGTTAAGTACGTATTGAATATAGTTTACTTCACGATCTCCACGTACACTTAGTAGTTGTTTTCCTACATTGGGCTGTTGATCAAACCCTCTAGTTGAAGTAGACTTACTTTTCATTTCCATGCCTTCAACGCCAAATGGTATAAGATCAAATAAATTATTTACATATCTAAATCCTTGGGCATATAATTTTGGACCAGTCTTTAGATCAGGAGTCATGTCATTACCCCTAACTAAACCCATAGTAAAGTCAATAGGATCTAAAGGTCTTGTAACACCTGACAAAATTCTCATTGCTGGAGGTACAAATAATGCTTGAGTTAGATCTGTATAAGTTTTTAAATCATCTACATCTCCTTCAAATGCCCCTATAATATTAGTACCATACTGATATAGTTCTCTTTCAAAACCTTTTAGATCACGTATAGCTTGACCTCCTAACTGCATACCAAGTTCAGCTATAAGATCTTCAGGAACATCTCTTAAGTTAAAATCAAAAATATTCATCTTACGATCTGGACCAGCAACATGCCCTAGCATTTGACTAACAACACGTATTGTTGAGATAGGCCAGTCATAAGTATAGTCTTCAATAGACCCATCGTTATTTCTTTCTTGATTCCAGGAAAGCCCTTCTTTGATACGATCAATTGCACCTCCAGCTGCATAGGTACTTACGGCTAGAGCACTATATCCAGTAATCATCTTACCTAATAACTCAGAACCTTCTTGCGTTGCGTAGTCAAGGTCTTGACCACGACGTTTTTTGTAAGCAGCACGTATAAAGTTTACACCTGAAAGATCTCCTGCAAGTGCTAGGGTAGTGTTAAGAAAACTACCAAAAGGTACTAAGTAACCAAGACCTGTTTTATTTGTAAGGTACTCAATACCAGATGCTATTTGTCTCATAGAGTTGTTAGATTGTTTTTCTAAGGTAGACCAATTAACTGATGCAGTTTCACGCATAGTTCTAAAGACTGCTTTTTCTAGTACATCTTTTCTAAATTTAGATGTAGCCATTTCAATAGCAGCATCTTTTCTAGCAAAGAATACATTTGGATTTACTCCATACTCCCTCATAATTTGTTGATTAACATTATTACCAAACGCCCAAGTTTTTGTTAGTTCATCTTGCATTCTTACAAGGGTTAAAGTCTGTGCGCCTTTAGTTGCAGTATCAATAACTTTTATAGTACCATAACCTCTAGTGCTAGGGTCTATATTGTGATGGGTTAAACTATCTTGAACACCACCATCACCTGCAACATCACGAAAAAGTTTTGCACGTATGTCTGGAGTTACATCTAAAATTTTAACTGCAAAATCATACTCAAGTTCAGGTGACATTACAGATACACCACGTCTTAAAGCACCAAGTGCTGAACCCCAAGCTCTGTTTTTATAAATAGCAGTTTTTTCAGAGTTTCCTGATAGTTTATACATACCACTTTGACTTATGTTTATAGCTGCAGTAGCAAAGTCAGCAATAGTATTTAATCCTGTAACTGCCCCAAAACCTTTAAGGTTTGCACCTGTTGTACTAAGGTGAGATGTCAAAGCTCTTTTATAAACAGAAAGACCAAAAGCATTTACGTCTTGTTGATCTGCACCCTTACCCCATTGTTTCTTTTTCTTTCCAGAAGCTATATCAGCACCATTAACAAGATCCATAAGAGCTTTATCAGCAGAGACACCCTGCTTTGCCAGACGTGCTAGTTGTGAAGAGATCCACATACTACCAGCACCTTCACTTACTTTTGCAATGTAGTTATCAGATAATGCTTTGGCAGTATAATCTAACCCAAGTTTTTTACCTGTAGACTTTTCAAAGTTTTGCATAGCAAGTTTAGCTACATCATCAGGTAGATAATCTCTAACAGCTTCTGCATACACACCTGTTATCTTAAGCTTATTGTCTTTCATGAGTGCTGGGTGATATGTCCAACCTTGATCCTCAAGTGTTTTAATAAAGCCATCTTTTCCTTCAGCCAAATCACCAAACAAAAGTCTACTAAAAAAACTATTAAAGGGTGTTGTTTCTATAGCTTCTTCACCACGTTCAGCAATACCTTTGGCAGAATCTTTTTTAATTTCTTCCCAGTTTAAAAATTGCCTAGAATCTTTTTCTTTTTTTAGTTCAAAATTTCTTTTAACATTAACAGAAATACTTTTAGGATTAGCTCTTACTCTTTCTTTCAATAACTCTTTAGCTTTTTCTGGACTTAGGGTGATAACATCCTTACTGATTTGATCATAGTTTAAAAAAGTTTTCTTTAGTAGTTTGCTTTTTCGTAACTCTTTGACTGCTGTTGTACCTAAAAATATTCCAGGTATAAATGCAGCACCACCCATAGATAATGCTGCTTGTCCCAGACTATATTTTTCCTGAATCCCTGTGTTCATTAATTGTTTTTGATAACCTGCATCTGATACAACTTCAATAAGAGCATCTGCCACAGTAATAGGTGCAGCTTTAACAGCTGCTTGACCCACTGCACGTCTAGCTGCTGTCTTAGTCATACCTTGCTTTATATAATTCTGATACCCTTTAATAAGAAGAGAACGTGCAGCAACTGAGCTAGCCTTTGTTGCACCAAAACTAACAACCTTACCTAAACCAAAAGAAAGGATCGTAGCTGGGTCATAAATACCAGCCCTAGTATAGTCACCTATAGCATCAAACATCTCTGATGTAGATCCACGACCAGTAAATGCATTGTCCATTTTATCAAACAGATAGTACCCTGCACCTAACTTACTTTTTACATCTTCATTTGCATTCATACCATAGACAACTTCATTTGCAGTAGTAACTGTTTGTCCACCTGCAAAAGAACGTTGGTAGTTCTGCCACATTTCAAAGACTTCTTCTTTGTCCATCTTGCGATAGTCACGTGGTCCAGATGTACCACCACTAAATAAAGTCTGTCCCATTGCACCTGAAGAAGCAGCAAGCGCCCTACCACTAGAACGAATGAACCCTGCAGGTTTATTACGTGCCTCAAGATTTTGATATACAACTTCCATAAGACGATCATCTTGTATGATCTCTTCTTTAATTAGACTAGCACCCTCATACTCTGTAAGTATTTTATCTAGGTCTATAAGATCAGGATTAAATCTTTCAGGGTCATCTTGATTATTTTGCATACTTGGTTCTTGATTTGTATTGTCACCTTGATATTCTTTAGTTAACTGATCTTGCCACGAAAGAACACCAGGTTCTTGCTGAACAGGAGGTTGCTCTATAGGGTCTGTGTTTGGTGACTCCAAATTAAATTCTTTTAATAAGTCATTTTGCCAAGACATTATTCTTCACCTATAACTTTAGTTACTAACTCACCATTTTTATTTGGCTTAGTATCGTCTCTTAAATAATAAGAAATTATTTGACCATCATTAAGAAGACCAGCGTTCATTACCAAAAATAACAATTCTCTATCTTCAAAAAATATTTTTGCTTGGTTTTCTTTATTATACTCAGGGGGTAGTAAAGCTGGTTGTATTCCACGATTAGCTTTTAATAAAAAATTAGTTGCTTCATTACCGTAAAGTCTACCAAGAGTATTAACATCTTTAATATCTATAGCCTCTGAAAGTATTGTAGTTTGGTCATCCATATAGGCTTTTAATTTTATTTCACTAGCAGTTAGTGGAATATTTTCTCGTTGTTTGATAAGAAAATCACCCTGTAAAGTTTGTATCTTACCTAAAACTTTAGCTGCAATATCTACAGTTATATCTTCAACTATACCTCTAGCTGCCTTTGTATCAGTTATAGAAGCATACTCAGTAAGACCTAAGTCTCTGGTAAAAGCTATACCCCCAGGTACAATAATTCTACCATCAGGATAAAGATCATTTCTCTGATCATCATTAAATGTTGAGTCTAATCTTTTTTCAGTATCTTCCCACCACGCATCATCAAGAATTATTTCTTCTGGTGCAGTAAGAATTGCATCAGATATTAAAGAAGCCATAGCCTCACCTGTTGGAGTTGTTTCTACGTAATCACCTGAATTAATTCCTGTGTTATAATCAAATGCTTTCTTATGTATTTTACTTAACATACGATTAGACGCAGCTGGTGTACCTGCATTAGAAACGACTTTCATTATATCATCGTATCCTACACCTAGCTCTTGTAGTTCAAACATCATTCTTTTCGTAGTTAACCCACTACTACCTCCACCAGATTTTTTACTATTACTACTACCCATAGAAGGCAATCCTATTGCACTAGGATTTATAAGGCTTCTAGTATTTTTTAAAAACTCTAATCTAGCTGCTTCTTCTTCTAAAGCAAATGCTTTTTCAGCACGTTCTTCTTGACCTCTTCGAATCTCCATCTGCTCTTCGTCTAGTTTATCTTTTTTAAATGTCTCTAAACCTTGGCGAATACCACCCCACATACCCATTATGCAGTCCTCCTTGACATAAGACCCATTGGTTTTTCTTCTTGAGGTTCTTTCATTTGCACATCCATAGGTTCTTCTTCAGACATATCTTCTTCCATACTAACTTGAGGTTCTTCTAATTCAGAAAGGTCTACTCCTCTTTCCTCATCAATTTCTGCTAATATTTTTCTAGCTTCTTTTTTGTGCAAACTTAAACTAACTTCATTTAAATTAAACTCTTCTTGATCCTCTTCATCAAAACCTTCTTTGTAATCTATACCTACAGCATCACCAATGCCTTTGATATGCTCATGAATAACAGGGGCAATAATAAGACTCACATCAATACTGTGTTCACCTTCAGCTACAGCAGCACGAAGGACACCCTCAGTTAAAGTCAAGATGTCTATACCCAATGCCATCATACCAGCGGCAGCTTCCATTGACTTTGGCTTACGTAATTTTTCTAAGTGCCAAAGCAAGGCTTCTTCTGGGCTAACCATACGAGGAGGGTTTTCCCACTTAGAATTTTTAGGTTCGGAGGTTAAGGATTGACCTGGAATAGCTGTACTAAACATTATTTATTATCCTTTAAGAAGAAAATCTAGTATAATAGTCAAGCAGACTTGTCCCAAGTTCATCTTTAGGATTATATTTTCCGCCACTTGATATAAATTTTTTCATACCCTTAACACCACCAAGGTGTGCTACTGCTCTAAGACCATTTTGATTACTAAACTTAGCTGGAATATTTTTAATTTTTCCTATGTTGGTATCAATGTTTTTAATATGCCAAAGACCTACTTCTTTCTGTAGTCTAGAGTCATCTATAAAGGAATCTAAATCAAACTCTGCTCCAGTTTCATTCATGTATTCTTTAAGCCTAGCCATTCCAAACTGTAACCCACCACCAAATTGTCTATTATCTTTATTAGTTCTTAGAGATCTATCATCTCCAGAAGATTCAGATTTTTTAAGTTGAGATATAAAATTTTCAATTCCCTCTGCAGATTTATTGTCTACATCTAATGAGATATTGTTATCACCATTTAACATATTAACAGGTTTACCATCTACTGTCATAGCACGAGTACTGCCATCTTCATATTGTCTAAGCTGTTCTTTTATAGTTTTGTTACTGGCATAAACTCTATTAAACATACCTGACATAAAACCAAGTTTAGGTTCAGCCGATGTCTTTTCTCTCCTAGACACAATAGATAATTGATCAGCATCATTCTCGTCTTTAAAACGAGAACGTCCTTTACTTGATATACCTTTGTTTGATAGTCTTTGATTTCCAGAATCAGAAGCAGTCCCACCCTGTGCCATTCGTCTGGCATCTTGTAATAGTTTTTGGTAGCTCATAACTTTATCCTATTCCTAAAAATACTTGAGTTAGTACAGAAAACATATCTGATTTTTCTTGGTCAGCCCTAGCTCTAGCATACTCATCATACTTCTTATCTGCAAGTACAATATCTAAGACACGATCCTTAGATGACTCAGCACCCTTATAAGCATAGTCCATTAGGTCACGTTCACGTTGCCATATCTGATCTATTGTAGCCTGTGTAAAGGTATTGACTGCTAAAGCTTCTTGTGAGTTAGCTTCATTCTGTGCAGCACTATTTATTGTAGCACAGTTTTGTTTCCATGTAGCATTAGCTTGTGCTATGACAAGACCATTAGCCTCATTAAATTGTTCACGTTGATTTTTTACATTAGCATTAAACTGAGACGTTGCATTATCTTGACCTGCATTAAACTGACTGTTAGCAGTAGTCATTGCTGCATTACTCTGAGCTACCTGTGACTTTAGGTTAGACATAAATTGTGCTGTCTGAGTCTCAGAGCTAGCATTAAATTGAGATGTAGCATTAGTTGCAGCTGCATCTGTAAGTATTGCTTGCTGTTGAGCCTGAGCTTTAAACATTACAACTTGCTGATCATTGTTTAAGTTAGTCATGTCCATCTGTAAGAAAGCTTGAGCATTTTGAACAGCTGCTTGTTGCTCATTAGATAGGTTAGCCATATCCATGCTAGCTATTGTAGCAGCATTTTGTAGTGTAGCAGCTTGAGCAGAGTTCAATTCAGCTAGACCAATGGTCTTCATTAGGTCAGAGTTATGAATCTTAGTTTGTTCTGCTGCAGTAAACGTCAGGTTGTTTGCATCTGCAAACTTTGCTGCGTTCATTATAGAGACTTGTTGTTTATTGTCAATCTGTTTACCCTGCAGTGCAGAAGCAATCTGAGCATTAGCTATGTAAGCCTGTTGCTTAGACGACATGTTAGCTAGGTTAACCTGCATTTGATTAGCATTGTCTTGCAAGACACCTTGCTGTCTATTGTTTAGATTAATATTAGAAACCTCAGCATAACGTGCAGCTTCTACAATGTTTGCTTGCTGTTGATTAGATAGGTTCTGTCCCTGCAGAGAAGCTTTAATCTGTGCATTAGCCAGTACAACACTCTGTTTGTTTGATAGGTTTTGTCCCTGTAAAGAGAAAGCATTCTGTGAATTTTGCAATGCTGCCTGTTGTTCAGCATTAAAGTTAGAGATCTCAACTCCTTGTTGAGCAGCAGCATTAGCTAAAGATACCTGCTGTTGACGACCAAGATTGTCCAGTTTCATTTGACGGAATGCATTAGCATCAGCAGATGCAATAGGTATTGCTGACTCCATAGAAGCCTGTACAATAGCCGCAGCTGCCATAGAGCTACCACCTAGACCTCTTGCTGCCATAGCAGCATTAGCTGCCCTCATAGCACCAGCAGCCCATGCAGGTGTACCATCGTCAAAGTCTT
>Ga0307488_10001089_pt1 | contig 22752 bp, 38 predicted proteins | sample SB02metaG_FD_202248 | JGI IMG/M metagenome (GOLD analysis project Ga0307488, IMG submission 202248) | Sea-ice brine microbial communities from Beaufort Sea near Barrow, Alaska, United States - SB 0.2 | ecosystem: Environmental > Aquatic > Marine > Coastal | place: USA: Alaska | collected... | reverse complement strand
TTTTTCAACCCTCGTATGTTACAAGCAGTTAACAATTTTTTATTGCACACAGAAGATCTTCCGTGGAGAGATCCGATGCTGATTCAAGGAAAATACTTTGACAATCACAGACAAACACTAACATGGTGGCCTCACCCGGTGTTCGAGGAACTTTACGATATTCTCAATAATTTAACCGAACAACTAAACACACTGTTTAACACATCTTGTAATTTTAAACATGCGTATTTCTGGAAAGACACTGAAAGATTTGCCATGAAATCGCATACAGATAACCCCATTATCGCCTATAGTTTGCAGATATATTTGACTAAAAATTTAGATCCATCGTTCGGAACAACTTTTTACCACAACAATCAAGAATTTAAGGTTAAGCCTGGCATGAATTGTGGCTATCTATTGGATAACTCCAAAGAAAAAGTATGGCATGCTCCGACCCGACAACTGACGACTGGAACAACCCGATATAGTCTATACGCTATATGGGGAAATGAATAAATACTACAAACTTGGAGTGAATGTTGGAAAAGAAAATACGTAGCATCTTGACAGAACTTGCCGAAATGCCCGTTACACGAGACCGTGCTAATTTGGTAGAGAGTCGTGCGAGCCATGTAATACAGGGTGCTATTAATTTGATTAACTATATAAAAGAAAACTACAGTCCTGAACATGCAGACCAGCTTGAACGCAGGTTATTAAACAGTATTAAGTCGCACGATCCAAACAAATTTATTCGTGGTGTCAGGAGATTAAAAAATAATGAAGATTAACGAAATTTTAAAAGAATTAAAATCAGTAGATGCAAGTGGGAACCGTGTACGGATAAAAGATATTATTGGCAAACCAGAACCAGTGCAGACCGTCGAGCCTGACGATTATGAAGATTACAGTGCCGAAGTAGATGTTGATGAACCTACAGTAGATGTTGATGAACCTACAGTAGATGTTGATGAACCTACAGTAGATGTTGATGAACCTACAGTAACATCCGATCCAATTGATACAGAAATGGAAAAGGTTAACGCTAACATCAAACGCAAAGTTGATTACTTGGTTAAGCAAGGTGTACTACAAAGTGGAAGAATCACTGACGCAGAAAAACAATATATTGACAGTGTAGACGTTTATGTTGATCCTAACAAGTTTGCTAATACAGACCCTAGTGAAGTTTATATCCAAGCAACTCCGCCACATCCAAGCAACTACGGTGCCAGTGTGACAATACCGTTATCCAAGTGGATGGAAGCACAAGGGCGAGACGGGTCGCCATTTACGGGGTACGTAGGATTTAACCGTACACCTGCAGGATGGTGGACTGACGATTACAAAGCATACGTCAATCCTAGAAATGATTTAGACAATTTAATTGCCAGTTATCGCAAAAAATGATAATACTTGAAGGCGGAAATATATTTAAAGGTGCAGACAAGCAACCTTTAACACAACGTATCAAACGTGAGGATATTCCTGCCACTGTAGCCTGGCTTGAAAAAGTTTCCGGACTACCATTTCCCACAAACACTTGGTTGGGAAGTACAGGCAAAAAAGACACATCAGGTGACCTTGACTTACAGGTAGATGCCAACACCACTGACAAAGACACACTGGTACAAATACTATTATCTGCAGGTGTTGCAAAAACGGATATTAAGAAATCAGGCGATAGCGTACATGTTAAAGCACCTATAGCAGGCGACTCTAGTAACGGATTTGCACAAGCAGATTTGATGTTTACAGATGACCCAGCCTGGCAATCCTTTGCTATGGCAGGCAGTAGCGAAGGCAGTGTACTACCAGGTATGGCAAGACACATTATACTAAGCAGTATTGTTGCTGAACTACAGCCTAATTTAAAGTGGAGTTATAAAAACGGATTGGTTTTTAGAGATACCAACCAACCTTATGAGAACGGCAAGAGTCCGGCTACACTAAGCAAGGTAACTGGCATTCCTGTAGCAAAGCTCAGCTCAGCAGATGATATTGTCGCCGCTATTAAAGGCGCAAGCAATTACGAACAACTGATCAGCAGAGCAAGAGAAACACTTGAAAAGTCAAACATACAGTTACCAGAGTCAGCACCACTGCCAGGCACAGGTGCTTGGTTCAACAGCATGGCAGAAAGTAGCAAGTTTGGTTTTGTAAAAAGCCTTACAGAAAACACAAAAGGTCGTACTCCGCACCCAGAAGATGCTATATTCTCCGGCAGTGCCGCGGCTCAGCAAGAGTTAGCAGGGCTTGATGCGCTAGTAGCAAATCCAAACAAACTAACAATCAAGTGGGACGGATTCCCGGCACTTATATTTGGACGTGATCCTGCAGATGGCAAACTAGCAGTTATGGACAAGTACATGTGGAACAAAGGCATACTTGCTAAGAGTGTGGATGAGTGGAAACAGTACGACAGTACCAAAGCATCGGGTGGTTTGCGTGGAGACTTGTACAACAAGTTAGCACAGATTTGGGCAGGACTTGATGCCGCAACTACCGGAGCAGGCTTTTACTGGGGTGATTTACTATACAGTGGACAGTTGCAAGCACAAGGTGGATCATATAACTTTAAACCCAACACAGTAGAATACCGTATACCAGTTAACAGTAACTTGGGTAAATTAGTTGGCAACAGCACAGGTGGTATTGTGGTGCATCAGAAGTTTGATAAACCAGGTGGAGCAAGCACACAATGGGACGGCAGTGGTTTAAAAAACGTACCGGGTGGTGTAGCAGTACTGACACCAAGTGCAGGATTACGTTTTGAATTAAAACAACCTGTGCAGTTGGAAAAACGTGCCAAAGCCGCAGTACAACAACACGGAAAAGCAGTTGACGAATTACTTGCTCAAATACCAGCCAGCACTATTCAACAGATACAACGTTACTTTAATCAATTTGTAACAGGACAAACCAAACAACCACTTTACACATGGTTGGAAAGCAATACCAGTGGGAAACAATACCAAAATCTAGTAGGTGATGATTACAGTGGGTTATTATTTGCACAGGATGCCCAAGGCAAGCCTGGCGCAAGCCCAGGGTACAACGGACTTAATGCTATATTTGGTGCCATACTACAATACAAGCAAAACTTACATCAGCAATTAGATTCACAGATTCAAGGGTTTGAGCAGTATGTAAATGACCAACCTGCAGGCGAAGGTTTTGTATTCCCTACTCCACAAGGACTAGTAAAGATAGTAGATCGTGCTGGGTTCAGCGCGGCTAACTTTGCAAAGTAACAGAGCAACAGCCTACTTTTTCCTAATTTGCATAAATATTTGCATATTGCAAAACACCGCATAAATTTAATTAAATTTAGGAGAAATTAAAATGCCCGGAGTAACAAAAGTACATGGCGACAGCAACCTAGTAATTAACGTTGGTGACGACCTAACACAAAATGCAAACGCAATAATTATCAACACTGGTATTTCATCACCACTTAGCGCATACAGCTTCCAGTTCGTAGCTGGTAACATCGCAGGTGAATTATCACGTGGTACTAATGGCACGCCAGGTGCTGTTGAAACATTGTTAGAGGCACTTGCCGCTAACGCATCAGTTTTAGCATACCAAGTTGACGTCCCAGTAGCAGCCAATTCACAAGTTAGTGTTCTTTTAGAGCGTAGCTCATGGACGACTGCAGCCGCTATGCAGGTTGCATTACGTGGTACATTGGCAGCAAACATTGGTGCTAACGGTCCTATGACCACAACCACAATGGCAGTTATTAACAACGGTTTAAAGTTAGCGTAAATAGCTAGATCGTAGTAAACAGAAAAAGCAGGCTTGGTCTGCTTTTTTTGTGGTTAACTATAAATACTAACATAGACATTTATTAAAATTAGGAGAAATTAAAATGCCAGGATTAGACGACACTAGAAAATCAAAAGATGGAGGCGGATTAGGGCCGCGTACAGAAGTTATTACACTTGCAAAGACTAACATGACCCAGGCTGAATTGGATGCGGCACTTCAGTATCTTGAAGCTGGCGGAGCTGCAGGAACTAACGATGGATTCACAATTGTAGGAGTTCAAGCAACTACACCTGCAGGCGCATTTGTTAGCGGCACCACAGACGTAGTTCACGTGGCAATACAAGGCACAGGCGTTAATACAATTGGTAGTAACTTTGGTATAGGAACAACTGGGGTAACAGCGGCATTGGTTGTAACTTTCAATAACACGTTAGGTGAATAATAAATTCTAACTAACTAGCTAGATCGTAGTAAACAGAAAAAGCAGGCTTGGTCTGCTTTTTTTGTGGTTAACTATAAATACTAACATAGACATTTATTAAAATTAGGAGAAATTAAATGGCCGGAATAACAAAAGGAAATCCTATAGCAACTACGCTAGGGTATGAAGTAATCGGTAAAGACGCACAGTTCTTTACAATTGACTACATTAACGCAATTAATGGTTCAGCTGGTCCAGACGGCGCACAACAAGCAGTCTTAGAAACAATCATGGATACAGCTACAATTCTCGCCGCAGGTCCATTAGGTAATTCAAACACAGAACAGACTTTCATGACCGAAGGTGCTACAGCAGTTGTAGTTGGTACATTACAAGCGGCAATTAGAGAATTGGGTACAGTTGACTCAATTGACTTATCAGGCGCTACTGTTACCGCTAAAACACTTGTAATTGCTGTATAATAATAGTAATAGGTTCTAACTACACTAGGATCGTGAAAAAGGTGCTACGGCACCTTTTTCCACGGCTAAATATTTGTGGAGACAACTTATGGCAGGGATATCAAGAAGTTCGGGCTACGAATTTGCAGGAGTAACCGACAAACTTTATCGTTTAGGTGGTAGTATCAGATTTTTTAAGATCAGCACCGGAGTAGATCTACGATTTGAAGATGACGGCTCAAACGAAGCATATGAAGCTGTCCTGCATACAATACCAGGTCTACTCGCAGTAAGCTCAGTTGGTGCAACTGGCACCATACACGTTTGTGTTGAAGCACATAGTTGTTTGGATGCATCTCCACTACAAGAAAGAATTCGGGCGTTGGGCACAGGGAACGGCGCAGTTAATTTGAGTAGCACAACAGTTATTGAAGGTACAAGTTTCACCATCGCATAATTACACCATAAATATTTTTATGATATTTTATTCGGCGTTTACATTAGTTGACATCACCCCAACTGGTATTACTAGACACCGAAAAGGTGAAGAAAAACAGCGTGATCAACAGCGTAACTGGGAAACAGTATTACAAGTAATTGGACTTAGAGCACAGCCGCAAATGATTGAAGGCCCAACATCAAGTAATTATTTTATAACCAGCGATAGTAATCTCTTTGGGAACATGTTCAACGGAGAACAAAGAGTTTGGCACTTTAGTTTTGGTGTAGATGCTGTTGATGTGTGGCAGGATCAGGATAGCAATAACGTAGGATTTCTGTACGCGGATATCGCAGAAGTACCAATTATACAAGGACTAGACGAAACAGCACGTTTTATGTTGCCTATTTTTTATCCATATGGCCCAATTAAAAACATACATGTTATTGATCAACGTATAAATTTATAAATACTATACACTATTACGGCACGTTACAAAGCACACATTATGGCATCTGACACTATTAAAATCACAGAACCCTGGATTGATTTACAACAGAAACCGAAACTGAAACGGAACAACAGATGGCACAGAGTGAAAGAAAAAGCCTTGAAGCGCATGTCGATTTATGCGCTGAGAGGTATGATACATTGCACAAAAAATTAGACAGACTTGATGAACGTCTTAGTGGCGTTGAAGAACACATGTTACATGTTCGAGGACAGTTGTCTTTGATTAAAACCAGTAGCGAAAACGAATCCAACAAGACACTTATTGGAGTTATGACCGCTGTAGGTGCGGCATTGCTTGCAGGATTGATTGCAACTATTGTCCAATTGACTATAAAATAAACATGAAGATTGTAGAACTAGTAAATAAACTTAGCTTACCTATTACCAATGAAGAATCAGATGTACTAGGACAATTCCAGGAAACTCCTGAAATTAGAAAAGCTGAGTTCAATGAAAGAGAACAAGAATTAGCAAATTCACTTGTTAATAAAGACATATTACTAAGACACAAAAATGAAGAAGGTCGCATTATCTACAAAAGAAGAAAAGGTATTAACTGATATAGTACTCAGCTTGGGTGTTACATACCTCAAACGATTTACAAAAAAAGAACTTAACAAATTTAAAAATAAACCTGTAATTATTCCCAGTGGTGATTACAGGTTTTTTGTTGGCCCGTATGTGGTTAACGGATTACAGAAAGACTGTTGGCAAGTAACGCTAGATGGTCGGTTGATACATAATTTCCTATCAAAAATAAATGCATTTTTATATTGCGTAGCGGTTATTACAAACAAATACAAGCAGTCCAGAGACATCATTGAGTGGGATAATAAGCTAGGCAACTTAACCTCAGATATACTATATTATGAGAAGCACATTAAACTAGCAACAGATTGCGGTGATATTGATAGAAAAGAAATTATAGTAAATAGATATATAGATGCTAGGTTACAACAAACACACGCTTTGGTCAATTTACAGAAAACAATTAACTCGGCTAAATACAATAACTTTAGGAATATGAACAATGAGACTAACCGAAATGAACACTAAGCCATCGGCTACTAAAATTAATAAAGTTATGGAAAGCCGTTTTGGTAACAAAATCGACTTTGCTAACTTAGACTTTGGTAAAGCGTACAATTTAGCCAATGCTCTAACAGAAAGCCTCGACAAGATTAAAAACAGTCATGGTATCCACAAAGCTGAGCAGAACCCAAAATATATGCAGTTTTTACTGGTGCGTGAAGGCATTCACAATTGGATGATTGAAAACAAAGATCAATTAATCCAAGAAAGTGAAATGGGTCGTAGCCAGGCTATACTAGCCGCTAAGGATATGGTTGACAGCGTACAAGACATGCTTGAAGATGTTAGCGAAATGGCTAACGAGCAGATGCCAGCACTACTTGACACAATACGTGATCAAATTGGCATGACTGAAGCAGAAAACTTCAAAGGCAGTGTTGGTGGTATACTAGAAACTCTTCAAGCCGCAATCAGTTCATCACGTGAACAGATGGACATGGCAGCTCGTGCATTAGCAGGCGAACAAACAGACCAGCCAATGGACATGGCAGTTGATGCACAAGCAGGTATGGCTCCTCCAGTAGAAGCGGGCGAAGTTGACGTTGAAGTTGGTGACGAGTTTGATGCCACTGAACCAGCCGCAGGTCCAGATGCAATTGGTCGAGCAAAGCGAGACTAACTAAATGAAGCTATCGGAAGTTATTGTTGAACATATAATTGACGACATGCTTGAAGAGGGTGGCGAAGAATACGAAAACGCCGCCCTGCTTACTATACTAAGTTACCTACAAAGTAGAGCCGCTGACACACACAAACAACCTCGTATACGTGCTGATAGTCTAATTAATCTTGTGCAAGGTGCGGGATACCCCCAGTTTAACTTTGACACATTAGTTAACGTTACCAAGAACAATGATAGTGTTAAAAACATTATCAAAGACATTAAGGATGTTACTGTTCAGGCCAAAAACGGTAAAGTAACACTGGGGCAAGGTGGCGAACTGGTTAAGTACGTATATATTAATCCTGTTGATGCTGATGATGAAAACATAGACACCGAGCAAGATTCTGCTCCTAAAACAGCGCCTGAGAAGAAAGTTGATTCGATGGCAAAACGTGCCGCAAAAGCTCGCCCCAAGCTCTAATTTCTATTAGATATAAACTTGACATTAGTGCATTATAGTCTTATAATGTTACAACAATACAATGCTTAAAATTTTCTTTTATCATGCCAATGATACATTGGGCCTAGGTACCGACCGACAAGTATTTTTAGGTATTGCCGCACTCTATCTTAAAACTTACATCGATTATAATAGGAAGAATATTGCTGATCAAATTGAGTGGATGGTACCGGTTCAGCAAAAAATGTCAGATGAACAATTAATTGAAAAAATAAATCAAAACAAACCGGACATATTCTGCACAAGCCATTATATTTGGAACAACGACTTTTTATCAAACCAAATACAGCGTATTAAACCTCATGTGAATAAAAACATTTTATTTGTAGCAGGAGGCCCTAGTGTTGATGTAAACATAAATGATAATTTTTTTCAAGACAATCCAGCAATTGACTATGCTCTATATGGTTCCGGAGAGTGCGGATTTGCCGATCTAGTAGAAAGTATTATTAATAACAAGAAACTTCTTAAAATTAATACCAGTAATATAGCATGGTTTGACTTGAAAACAAACAAACAAATAGTAGCTGACTTTGTATATGTGCCACAATTGAAAGTAAGTCCGTATACTAACGATGTTAGTTTGTTTTCCAAGATGGTAAAACAAATGTTAGATAAGAATCTACTAATTATTGTTCCTTATGAACTTACTAGGGGATGTCCGTACGCCTGCACATTCTGCGACTGGAACAGTGGTCTTACTAACAAAACCACAAGACGCAAAGGCACATACGTAGATGAAATTGATTTGTTTCATAAGTTGGGTATAAAAGGTATCTACTTGGCAGATGCTAATGTTGGGCAGTATGAAGAAGACATTGACATGGTAGTATATCTAGCTAAAAAGAACACAGAAGAAAATGCTGAGTTCAGGGTTGACGGTAATTTTAGTAAACTAAGAAAAGAAAATAATTTAAAAATATATCATATTTTAGCAAAAGGAGGGCTAATTACTGATACTGCTGGGTTCGCACTTGCGATTCAAGATATTAATCAAGCTGTGTTGGACAACATCGATAGACCTGACCTAGGCTGGGTTACTCATGTGGAAATAATGACAGAGCTACGAGAACATTATCCTATGAAACCCAGTGTTGTGCAGTTAATTCAAGGACTTCCAGGGCAAACTGTTGAATCATGGAAACAAACTCTCAGCACTGTGGCAGATGAAGCCACGTTCATGCAAATATTTATTAGTGAACTACTATCAGCTAGTCCTGCCGCTAGGGACAAGACCTACCAAGACCGTTTTAAGTTTGAATATAGTAATGCTGAACGATTTAACGGCAAAGAGTTCTTCTCAGGACAATTCACAAAATCATGTGTGAGTTTTTCACAGCACGACTATGCTGAAATGTCAGTATGGTCAACATTTTATTCCGCATTAGTTTATTTTAGGAAACATTCCTCTGCCCGGTTTGACTTTAATGCAGTGGTCAGATCCTTTGAACAGTCAACGACGTATCAAAGTTTGTTAGCCAATTTAACGCAGAACTGGTTAGTACACAATAAGTTTTTTTACACGCTTGGTTTTGACAACGTTCCTCTACTTGGGAACCCGTTAAGCGGTTGCCATATCAGAAATACAGGTATACTATGGACGTCCAACATTAAATTTCTGCAACTAGTAGCAAAACACTTAACCGATGATATTTCACCATCGGATTATGTAAAAAATAGTTTAACAATAAAGGACGGGAAAGTTCTTGTCAACTTTGCGTCAACTGCGTCAACATTTCAATACCTTGATTTCTAATAGATAAATTAAAATTTTTTGTATAAAAACATATGATAACTGAAAAGTATAATTACAAACCCATTGACAGAGTAACCATTGATGGTAAAAGATTCTACGCAACACCCACAGGCAATAAATTGCCCAGTGTAACAACTATCCTTGATAAAACAAAACCTGCTGAAAAGATACAAGCCCTACTCAACTGGAAGAAGCGTGTGGGCGAAAAGAAAGCACAGGAAATTGTAACTGAAGCCGCCAGTCGCGGAACACGTATGCATGCTTATCTTGAACGCTTTGTAAAGGAAGACGACTTGGGTGCGTTTCCTACTAACCCATATGCACAGACTGCATGGTTTATGGCCGCACAAGTCGTGTTAAACGGGATGGATAGTGAAAATGAATATTGGGGTTGTGAAGTACCAGTTTACTATGATGGATTATATGCAGGTACAACTGACTGTGTTGGTGTGTGGAACGGTAGGCCTGCTATAATTGACTTCAAACAAACCAACAAACCTAAAAAACGTGAATGGATTGAGGATTATTTCTTGCAGTTGACAGCGTATGCACAAGCACACAACGAAATGCATGGCACAGATATCAATACAGGCGTTATTCTTATGTGTGTAAAGCCAGAATCCAACAATGACACTCCACAGTACCAAGAGTTTGTGCTAGAAGCTGATGAGTTTGACCACTGGAGTGAGCAGTGGATGAAGAGAGTTGAGCTATACTATGAAACCGCATAAATATAGAATAATGAGGATTTGTTAGATGGCTGTTACCCAAATAAGTAGAATTCAAAATAGACGAGGTCTTAATCAAGACTTACCACAACTTGCAGGCGCAGAGCTTGGATGGAGTGTGGATACACGTAAGTTATACATTGGTAATGGTACCATAGAGGAAGGTGCACCAGTTGCTGGCATTACTGAAGTGTTAACACAATACACCGACCTTGCCGCTTTGATTGGTTCGTATACTTTTAAAGGAAATGTAACCGAATATACCGTTGAGACTGGTTCAAGTATTCTTAACCCCACAGTACGTAGTTTCCAACAGAAATTTGACGACTTTGTAAATGTTAGAGACTTTGGAGCATTAGGTAACGGTGTAGCAGACGATACAGCATCAATCCGACGTGCCATTGAGCAGATATATAAAGAATCAGAAAATAATTTCGATACTCGCACACGAAGAACAATTTATATTCCTGCAGGAACTTACATAACCAGTAATGTTATCAGCATTCCACCTAACGCTAGCCTAGTAGGTGATGGTCCCAACAGTACAACAATTAGTTTGCAATATGGAAATTTAAGTGTAGCAAACATATGTGACAGTGCATTCCAAAGTGGCAGTACAATTGGCTCAGGCGGCGCTACTCTACCTGACAGTATTGAAATAAGTGGTATTGGCTTTACAAATACTGCCCAAGAAATCCAATATCCACTGTTAAATATTGACAGTGCTAGTAATGTTAGAATAAACAATACTAGATTCCAGTCTAATATTAAGGCAGGGTCAACATACCCTAATGTAGTTGAGATACTCAGCACCAGCACAAGTACAAGAAACGTTGTCTTAGATGGTGTACAAATTTTAGGTGGTGGTAATGGTGTTGTTAACATGGGCGCCGGCACAAAAGCCTTTAGTATTATAAACTCTCAAGTTGATGACTTGAGTAATGTAGGAATTGTACTAGGTTCTATAGACAGTTACAGTAGTATTAATAACTATTTTGGAGTTGTTGGTGCGGTTAGCCAGAATACAGGGGCTGTAAACAGTGTTTCGTTTGGTGATACATACTTCTCAGGCGCGGCTGCATTGACAGGTGCTTACCTGGGTAACTTAAACCTAGGGGTAGCACGTAGTTCTAGTATTAGCACTGCACAACCAGTCATTGCAACTTTTGTTGCTGATACATCAGGTGAAATAAAATACGAAGTTAGTAACAGTTCAGCCAGACGCTTTGGCACATTCCAATTTAGCACTGACGGGACACTAAGTGAGTTCCACGATCAACATGTTGAGAGTGGAGTAGGTGTTAAGGCAAACGTACACGCCAATGCAACTAGTTTGATGTGTTCGTTAGAATCCGGCACAGGTACATTTAAATATAGCATCAACCAGTTTATTAGTTAATACATGTTCAAGTTACAAACTAGTGCTTCACGTTTGAAGTACTGGAAAAACTTTCGATACAAGATCGACCAACTTCCTTTTGAAGAAGCATTACAGGAAACAGTAGATTTCTGGCAGTCCTGCCCTTGGACTGCCTTTTATTTGGACGTCAACAATCCCGAAAGTTGGCCAAATGCCTGGGATTTAATTATAGATAACTACTATTGTGATCTTGCTAAAGTCCTGGGAATAGTGTATACTTTATATCATAGCAAGCACGGAACGAATTTAGAACTTGAAGTACGTGTGTATGTTGATCCAAGCACAGGTTATCAATATTGTATAGCCTATTTGGATCAAGGAAAATATGTACTTAATTTGATTGACAACCAGGTGTTAAATAACACTGACATTGCAGAAACATTAACACTGAAACGTTGCTATGAAGCAACAGAACTAAAATTAGAATAATAATGATGGGGCACGAATGACACAAATTCAAGTAATCAAGCGCGATGGAAGCAAAGAAGAACTCGATATAGAAAAAATGCACAAGGTTGTTATGTGGGCAACTGAAGGTATCACAGGTGTAAGTGCAAGTGAAGTAGAACTAAAAAGCCACATCCAATTTTATACTGGGATCAAAACAGTAGACATACAAGAAACACTTATCAAAAGTGCCGCTGACTTGATCTCAGAAGAAGCTCCAAACTATCAGTATGTTGCTGGCAGACTAATCAACTACCATTTACGTAAACAGGTGTACGGTGACTATACGCCCTGGCATTTGCTTAAATTGGTTGAACACAATGTAGAACAAGGATTTTATGATCGCGGACTGCTGGAAGCATACAATGCTGATGAGTGGACCAAGATGGATAATTATATCAAACACGATCGAGATGAAACCTTTACCTATGTTGCCATGGAACAATGGCGCGGCAAGTACCTTGTACAGAATCGTGTTACTGGTGAGATGTTTGAAACACCACAAATAGCTTATATGCTGATTGCGGCTACACTGTTCCAGAGCTACCCCAAGGACACACGACTACAATGGGTAAAAGATTATTATGACGCAATCAGTAACTTTGATGTAAGTTTACCTACTCCTGTTATGGCAGGTGTGCGCACACCACAAAAACAGTTCAGCAGTTGTGTGCTGATTGAAACAGACGACAGTTTAGACAGTATCAATGCAACAGCCGCAAGTATTGTTAAGTACGTGTCACAAAAAGCAGGCATTGGCATTGGTGCAGGACGTATACGTGCATTAGGTGCACCTATACGCAAGGGAGATGCTTTTCACACAGGCGTAACTCCTTTTTACAAGTTATTCCAATCTGCTACACGTAGTTGTAGTCAGGGAGGTGTAAGAAATGGTGCCGCAACACTTTACTATCCAATATGGCACTATGAAATCGAAGACCTCTTGGTCCTTAAAAACAACAAAGGCACAGAGGATAATCGTGTGCGTCAAATGGACTATGGCGTACAATTTAATAAGTTAATGTATGAAAGACTAATCACAAATGGAGACATCACTGTGTTTAGTCCGCATGATGTACCGGAGATGTACGAAGCGTTCTTCAATGATCAAGACAAATTCAAAGAGCTATACGAGAGAGCAGAACGTAACACAAAACTGAGGAAGAAGACCTACAAGGCAGCAGATCTGTTTAGTAGGTTTATGCAGGAACGCAAAGACACTGGAAGAATTTATTTACAGAACGTGGATCACGCTAATACGCACTCACCGTTCGATGAAAAGATCGCGCCTGTGAAGATGAGTAATCTTTGTGCAGAAATAGATTTACCAACTGTGCCATTGAAAGATGTCAATGACGAGGATGGTAGGATCGCCCTGTGTACTTTATCAGCGATCAATTGGGGCAATGTAAAAAGCCCACATGACTTTGAGAAAATGTGCAAGTTGGCAGTACGCGGCCTAGATGCACTGTTGAGTTACCAAGGTTATCCAATTAAAGCCGCACGTAAAGCAACAGAAGAGTTTAGACCGTTAGGTATAGGCATCATTAACTTTGCTTATTTCTTGGCTAAGAATGATGTAAGTTACAGTGACCCAGCGGCGTTGCCACTGGTAGATGAGTACGCAGAAGCCTGGTCTTACTACTTGATCAAGGCTTCTGCAGACTTAGCGGAAGAACAAGGTGCATGCACCAGATGGAACGATTTAAAATCTGCGCAAGGTCGTTTACCCATTGATACGTATAAGCAGGATGTTGACGAGTTGGTCAAGCATCAAGAGCGTATGCCATGGAATGATCTGCGAGAACAAATAAAACGGACTGGTCAGCGTAATGCAACCCTAATGGCATTGATGCCTGCAGAAACAAGTGCGCAGATCAGTAATGCTACCAATGGTATAGAGCCACCGCGAAGTTTTGTAAGCGTTAAAGGGTCAAAGCACGGCCAATTAAAGCAAGTTGTGCCTGAATATAGGCGGTTAAAGAACCGTTATGACCTATTGTGGGATCATAAAGGACCAGAAGGCTACATTAAATTATGTGGTGTATTACAAAAGTATATTGACCAGGGTATTAGTGTAAATACGTCTTACAATCCTCAGCACTACGAGGACGAAAAGGTTCCCATGTCACTGATGCTACAGCATCTGTTGATGTGCTACAAGTATGGGTTGAAGCAGTTGTACTATTTTAATACATACGACGGGCAAGGCGAAGTAAACATCGACGCACTAGGTGAATCAAAACAGCAAGAACTTGATAGGTTGGAATATCAAGAAGAATGCGAGAGTTGCGTAATTTGAGAGAAAAAATATGAGTGTATTCAATATCAACAGTAATAAAGATCACACCAAGTCTTTGGCATTTCTTGACAAAGCAGGCACACCAGCAATACAGCGATTTGACACACTAAAGTATCGTCAATTTGACAAGTTAACAGATAAACAGTTGGGATTCTTTTGGAGACCTGAAGAAGTTGATGTGTTGCGTGATGCAAAAGACTTTAAGGAACTTACTGAGTACGAAAAGCATATCTTCACCAGTAACCTTAAAAGACAGATCCTACTGGATAGTGTCCAAGGACGCTCTCCTAATCTAGCATTTTTGCCTATTGCTACTATTCCAGAACTAGAAACTTGGATTGAAACTTGGGCGTTTAACGAAACGATTCATAGTCGCAGTTACACACACATTATTCGTAATGTGTACAGTGACCCAAGTGTAGTGTTTGATGGACTACGTGATATCAAAGAAATTGCAGATTGTGCTAAAGACATTAGCCACTACTATGATGACTTGATTGAATCTGTACAATATTATAATTTACTTGGTGTAGGCAAGCACAAGGTCAACGGCAAGGAAGTTGTAGTTGATCGTTATGCCTTGAAGCGGAAACTATGGTTGTGCTTAAACAATGTCAATGCACTAGAAGGTATCAGATTCTATGTATCATTTGCTTGCAGTTGGGCATTTGCTGAGCTTAAGAAGATGGAAGGCAATGCTAAAATTATTAAACTGATTGCACGTGATGAAAACTTGCACCTAGCAAGCACACAAACACTTATTAAGTTGTTGCCGTCAGACGACAAGGACTTTGCAAAGATCCGCGAAGAAACCAAAGGGGAATGTGAAACAATGTTCCTCAATGCCGCGTCACAAGAAAAAGATTGGGCCAAGTACTTGTTTAAAGATGGAAGCATGATTGGACTCAATACAGAACTATTGTGTCAGTACATAGATTGGTTGACCTGCAAGCGTATGTCAGCCGTGGGACTTAGCTGTGGCATTAAAACAGGAAGTAACCCACTGCCGTGGACACAAAAGTGGATTGCCGGTGCAGAAGTACAAGTAGCACCGCAAGAGACTGAAATAAGCAGTTACATAATTGGGGGAACCAAGCAAGACGTGGACTCATCTACGTTTAGTGGCTTTACCCTTTAATCAAGGAAAGTTTATGAAGTTCGATGCTAGTAAGTTAGTACCTTACATGCTTCCTGTCCTGATCAGTTGCCTGGTTTGGTTGGTAAACAATATCAAGGAACAGGAAAAGCAAATAACTGTTTTGCAACACAAAATGATGTTGTTGGTATCCCCGCAGGGTAATATTGTACCTAGCGGTGGCAGTGCTAGAGTGAAAGCAGAAATTACTGAAGACTTACACAAACTAGACAAACGTATAACCATATTAGAGAACAAATGATAAAAGTATATTCAAAAAACAATTGTCCTTTTTGCACAAAGGCCAAAGCACTACTAGAGATCAAAGGTATAAAGTACACCGAAGTAAACATTGAACAAGATGCAGATGCAAGGAAACGCATCGTTGACGCTGGTTTGCGTACAGTACCTCAGATTTATATCAATGAACAACTGCTACCCGGAGGATACAATGGGTTAGCAGATCAATCAGACGAATTTTTCAATAAGCTCAAGGAGAGTTAACATGTTAGTAGAAAATAGTAAATGGGAAGGCCAAACCTGCACTTTAAAATTAATTACAGGTGAAGAAATTGTTGCAAAGGTAGTAAGCGAAACAACAGACCACTATAATGTCGACAGACCATGTAACGTAATGCCCGGGCAACAAGGTATTGGGTTAATTCAAGCACTGCTCACAGCAGATCCACATACCAGTGCGTCTATTCAAAAAGATCATGTTGTTATGATTGCTGAATGCATTGATCAAATCAAAACACACTATATCAAGACCACAACTGGGTTGGAAATTGTTAGGCCTTAACTAGCCGCCAGCAAACACATTTGGTGAGCCACTTATCATAGCACCGGCATCAGCACTATCACCAATTCTGCCTACACTGATACCATTGATGAAAACGCTACTTGACCCAGCATTGAGAACTGCCACGTGAGGCACACAGATTCCGGCTGGTATTAAATGAGACACAGTCGGAGCACCTACTACTATAATGTCAATACCGTTAGCATGAACAGTCCCATCGGTATTTGGAGCGGCAATGGTGGTTATACCATCGCAAAGGTGTCCGGTTGTTAGTGTGTCACCTACTCTACATATTATTGGCATAATATGTATTTATACCAAAAAATTTGATTATACCCCACTATTATAGTATAATAGCAGTTGTTAACTTACATCCGACTCGCTTTTAAATACTGAATGCGGTAAGATAGGAGAAAAACATGAAGCAAGATCTAACCAAATGGCTAAGATTAGTAACATTTTTTCTAGGAACGTGGCTGGTAGTATATGCAATTATTGCAGTCACTGGTAATGTTAAAGCGCCAGCAAAACAAGCAGTGGGCGCAGAAACTATCGAAATTATTAACACAGCAGTAAAGCAATCGCCTGTTGACATGAGACAGGTTAGGCGAGAATTGGATTGCCTTGCTAGGAACATATACTGGGAAGCTCGTAGTGAGCCAGTCGAAGGTATGATTGCGGTAGCGCAGGTCACTCTTAACCGAGTGGCACACAAAAGTTTCCCTGATGATATATGTGATGTGGTATATCAAGGCCCAACCAAAGCATCCTGGAAAGACAAGAGTGTATATTATCCTGTAAAACATCGTTGCCAATTTAGCTGGTACTGTGATGGTAAATCAGATCGCATTCCATCAGTTAATCAAACTATCTTTGATCGTTGCTACGAAGTAGCCAGACTGGTACTGATTGAAGGTACTAGGCTGCCCAACATAAAACAAGCAATATTCTATCATGCAGATTATGTTAGCCCTGGCTGGCGTTATCCTAAATTGGCTAAAATAGGCACACACATATTTTATGGTGACAGGCATGCCATAAACTAATCACCTAATGTAACTGCCAAATAAATACCTATATAGGAGGGCAGTAGAATGAGTAAGCCTACCACAGATAAACTTGGTGAGATTGACGTAGTTGAAGACACAGAGCAAGACATAGGGGCAGAAGACTATGGCTTTGTGTTTGACAGCGAAGGCAATTTAAAGTATGCCTTTGTACCAGAAGTAATGTTTGATAATGACCCTCCGGACGTTATTAAAAAAATTATGAAAGTGTTGGATGTTACTGACCTTGAACAGTTTAATAACGACATTACCCTGCACTAAAACCACCACAAAGTTGCACTAAACAGCCCAATCCTGGGCTAAAACCACTCTAAAAACACTCTAAAAAAGTCTTTGTATACAATGACGTATAGTTTTGGTTGACGGCTTGTCCAAAAACATCTATAATACGTAGTATATTAACTAGTAACAGCAAGGGGCTAATATGTATAAAGTAGATTTTTACAGCTTTGGTTATTCAAAACAGTTTGACACCTTAGAGCAAGCGGTTGAGAACGCTACAAAATCTGGCTTTTCGTGTACTGTTTGGTTAGGTGATGCATTACTCCGTTGTTTCAAAACAACCTAAGTTGTTGATTATAAAGGATTTTTTTTGGTTGACAGTTTGTCCAAAAACACCTATAATACATAGTATATTAACTAGTAAGGAGCTAAAGATGCAGTTAACAGTTAAAGAGTTCGTAAATTACTGCAACGACTTTTACGGTATGGGTGGCGTATACGATATGGCCTTTACTAAAAAAGAAATAGCCCATGCAGTAGACATTTACTTTGGTCGCATGTCAGACCAAGTAAATTGGGGCGGTGGTGATACTGTAGACCGTGAACGTGTTTACGAGATTATGCGTGAAATTTATACTTTTGAATACAAAGTGGAGGTAGCGTAATGAAAAAATCAATTACCATGCAAGAACTTACGATGGCACAGGCCACATATAAAAAACTACAACTTCTTCAGGAAGAGAATGCTGACCGTATTGAAAAACTAGAGCAACTTTTTGAAGACTTGGATTCTGGTGTAGTAGCAATTAAGGTACCGGACAATTTACGTGCAAAAGAAGCTCAGATTGTTACCCCTCAAGTCCCTGCAATGCAGGGCATGACTCCACTAGGCATAATGCCAGAAAAGGAGGTAGCGTAATGACCAATAAAGAAATGGTACACTTTATTAATTCAATTGAGTACGATCTTATTTGTGCTGGTACAGAACAAGATAAGATGGACTTGCGTAAGAAATTAACTTTTAAACGTGAACAACTTGAACGTGAAATTCAATTAGAACAGCATCACTTCGATACACAACTGTCTTACTAAGAGGGCAAGATGTACAAGTTTATAATTTATCAGATGGAACGTGATAGTGACTTGTATCACAACAAGAGTTTTTATGGAAGAGATAGCCTGTTCTTCAACAAGGATCATGCAAGGCAGGCAATGGCTAAACGACAATATAAAAGGGTGGCATGTATACACGCTCATAATTTAAACGAAGTGCGGCACAAGGCCACCACTTCAGGCTACTTGCTCGATCATGTAGCCAAATTAGAAATTGGCGATGTGATAGAAAGTGAAACATATGGCAACCAGTACATTGTTGCTAATGCCGGGTTTGACAGTTTGAACGAAATTATTTTATAAACAAGGAGAACCAGTATGTCCAAAATTGCAGGAAGGTCAGACAAAGCAATCGAAGTATGCGGCGGCGATCAGTATTTACTGATACTGATGGCATCACAAAGGACTCGCGAGATTGCACAAGGTGCCGAGCCTAGAGTTACGGAAATCGAAGACGAAAAGGCAGCCAGTACTGCTATTAGAGAGATCGAACAAGGTTTGTATACAGTGGATGAATATAATCAAGATTCTAAATAACAGGAGAAACATTATGGCTAATTATGCTATGGCACCAAGAAAACGTTGGTATGTTGCAGAAGATGGTAAGGTAATTACACAACCATTTCCTAACAATCAGTCTCAATGTGAACTTATAATAACGCAGTTAAACGATGGTTTAGAAGAAACTGCACTTCGCAACCTAACTGTTGAATCGGAGGTAATTGAATAATGACTGACGTGTTAGAGTTTATATATGAGTTAAAGAAAATCAAACACTCCATTCATCCCAACATGACTTTGCAAGAGCAGGTTATGCTCAAAGAAGACATTGATTGTATTATCAACACCTACAACTCAGTTGTTGATGACTACAAAGATTGGGGCGACCAACAAGCACTCAAATACCTAGACTAAAAATTATTAACCTTACTAAGTATTATTATGCAAACATTACGCGAAGAAGAATTAGAGCAACTGGTTATTAAAATTGCTAACGGAGAAACTGACGTTACCAAACTCCAAGAGGAAGAGATGGAGCAGTTGATGGACTACCTTCATGAGCGGGCCGAGGAGTTAGTTGACACTGAAGATGACGAAGTTGGGCAACAGTTACTCCAGTTGTTGGACATGCTTGGTCATGTTGTTGATAACCGTGTTGAGGCAGAAGATAACGAACAATTTATGGAAGCTATAAAAGAAAGTATGCAGAGAGGCAATTTTTACTTTGAATTGGGTAGTTTTATAGTACATTGACTAAATATACCAAAATCAGTTAAACTGTCACATAACTACTCTCTTATTCCTTTAAATATCCTGTAGCCGCAATTTAATCGCGGCTCATTAAATGGAGATATAAAAAATGGAAATATTAGCCACAATCAAAACGTGGGCAGGTGAATTAGCTGAAGTAGTTGTTTCAGTCCTAGCATTAAGTATTGTTTTAGAACTATTAATGGGCAACTCAGCAATTCCGTTCTTGCCAACCCCAAGTGTTATCGGTAACGTGACAGATGTTGTTAACACATTGGGTGGTCAAGGTCTAGTAGGCTTGTTAGCTGTTTGGGTCTTGTATACCGTTTGGAAAGCTAAGTAATCGCTTTTTAAATTTTTCAAGTTAATCAATAAACCCGCTGGAGCGGGTTTATTTTTGACTAAATACTCTTATTAGCATACTGAGGGTAATCATGAAGATTAAAGATATTGTAGAAGGCGAGGTTACCTCTAAAGGTAAAAGCTGGTTAGCCAGACAAGGTGAAAAACTAGGAAAATTTGTTGGCGACTTTGCACAAGGTGAAGCTGGAAAAGTTCGTAAACACTTTGCACCACCAAGGTACCACAACTTTACCCCTGATGAGTGGAACGATGTTGGTAATAGAACGGGTTTTGCTGATCTATTAGATCAGCCATCAAAGGAGACATCGTCACCGTCGCGGCCGACTGGTTCCCAGCCATCAAAGCCAGTACTACAAGTCAAACCACCACAGCCACGACGTGTAAAACCACCACAACCAATGGGATCAACGGGATTAACGAGATCGTCACAAATACCAAATCGGGTAGACGAAATGCGTATAACAGACATTATACGCACCGTATTAGACATAGTTGACCAAGCAGAACAGCCAGCACAGGAACCTATGGTTGCTATAGCTGTCAGTGAGCCAGACCAAGAGACCATGGACATGCAAGCATTAGCTGGCATATTAAAAGTAGGCGATGATGGCGCATGTGATGTCTGCGGACGTGATCCATGTGGTTGCGACAATGCAGGATATGCTAACGAGCCTAAGGAAATTATCGCTCCTATGCAAGCCGCATTTCCTTCAGGTGACGATGTACACAAGGCTAAGAACCCTGCAGACATTAGAACTGATGCAACCAGCATGTATCCAGATTACCAAGCAAGGAAATAACACATGGCCAACATTACCATCACAGTCAAAGGTCTCACAGGTAGACAAATACCTATAACACTAGACGACGGGTTACAGCTTGACGACGTCCCAGCACTGATCAGAGCACAGGAAGAAGAAAGTGCAAGTTTAACTGACGCCATGTACGGTGATATCTTTCTAAACACCAACCCACTCATAAACATTACCAACAATGGTACTGATACATTAGCAACTCTTGGGTTTGGTACTGGTACGTTCTTGATATGCAAGGCCAAAGCAGACGGTACACTGGAAGCTCGCCAAATACAGAAACTAGAAATTGCATCAGCCAAACGAGAATTCTTAGGTGACCCTGCTACATACGACAGAACTGAGTTACCTACAAGATATGTTGGCAACAACGTGGTCGACAATGCCAACTCAGGTGGATTGTTGTTAGGCCGACCTTGGGCGGAGTAACCAATGGCCAATATGGCAAATAGAAAGTACTTTGACTTTAGCGCCGCAATAGCACTTGACGATACTGGTGGCAACTCAGTACAGAATATTTTTGGCTACCAGACAGCCGCAACCACAGCCTTTAGAGCACTATGGGGCAAAACCGCAACATACGTTTTTCCTCCTGCCGCACAACAGATGCAGATCAAAAGCACCGAAAGCGCCGATACTATGCAGGTTCTACTTATCGGTCTTGATGCTAACTATGATGCCATCCAAGACACAGTTACACTGGCAGGCACAGCAGTGCAAACAACCACAGCAAGTTTTTTTAGAATCAACACCGCAATTATTCTCACAGGATCAAATGCAGGAACCATAGACATAGGTAACGACCTTGGGGGCTCTGCTACATTCTACAAAACCATACTGCCAGGAAATGGCAGATGCCAAGAGAGTTTTTATACAGTACCGAGAAATCATTGTTTCTTGTTGTATCGCATCGACGCATTCAGTGCTGATAGTACTGCTGGTAAACCTGCTATCTTTAGAAATCATGTTAGCAATGCGGTAGGTAGAGTATTGAATGTAGCACGAACTACTTTTGCTGACAACATGCACATCCAACGTCAGATGCCTTTCAAGTACGACGAGAAGTCTGATATACAGTTCCAAGCGGCCACCGCAAGCGGCTCACACGAAATCGCAGTGTTTGGCGAAGGTGTGTTGCATAACCTAACGCAGGTTTAATTGGCAAAAAATTCAGTTGACTAACTGCCCTGTTCCTTATATAATTAGCCAATTACCCAATAAATATACACTATGCTATTAGCCATACTTACATTCGTTACAGCAATATCCATTTCGTTCATTGCGGCTTGGTACAGTATTGCTGGCTTGATTGCAGTGTTCAGTGCCGCAGTCATGCCTGTGATTATCATGGGTGGCGCACTAGAAACTGGTAAGATTGTTGCTACAGTTTGGTTACACCAAAATTGGCATCGTGCACCAAGACTGTTTAAATGGTACTTGATCCCGGCAATTACTGTGTTGATGTTTATCACCTCAATGGGTATTTTTGGCTTCCTGAGTAAAGCACACATTGAACAGACTTCACTAA
>Ga0307488_10001088_pt1 | contig 22782 bp, 38 predicted proteins | sample SB02metaG_FD_202248 | JGI IMG/M metagenome (GOLD analysis project Ga0307488, IMG submission 202248) | Sea-ice brine microbial communities from Beaufort Sea near Barrow, Alaska, United States - SB 0.2 | ecosystem: Environmental > Aquatic > Marine > Coastal | place: USA: Alaska | collected... | reverse complement strand
TTGTTGAAAGCGATAGAAATCCAGATAATGACACATCTACAATTTCAGCAACCGTGGGTCCAAACAACCCTGATTATTCAGACATTGTAGACGATACCCCAGCGCAAGCAGCGCCGACTGCTCTCACACTCACAGAAACAACTGCTTTGGGTAATGACGGGTCAGTTCTTCCAGCGGTTCTGGTTAGATGGACAGCGCCAAACCCCAATACCTACGTCTCATTCTACGAATTAGAGTGGAAGCGCACCTCGGTAGGCGAGATAGACTATGGTGACGTTGCAGATGGTTACACTTCGACAATTGATTACGGGTCTGTTGCAGGTTCTACAACTGTTGAATTGAACTACGGTGGTGTCAATGAAGCCGTAGTCGGTGGTGATGCTGTCTATAGCAACATTGCTGTTTACGGGACAAACACAACCATTGCTGGGTTGGTAGAACTCCAAGAATACACGTTCCGAGTTAAAGCGGTCACGTTGACAGGCAGGACGTCAGGCACCATCACCAATACTCTGGTTTTGCAGGGTGACAACACCCCTCCCGGTATTCCCGGTTCTGTGACCGCAACCGGCGGCATTCAGCAAATAACATTGAACTGGGAAAACCCTAGCGACTCTGACTTTGCATTTGTTGAGATATTCGAGAGTGCGACCAACAACATAAACACTTCATCACTGATCATTAAGACGCCATCTGATAATCATACAATTGCTGGTCTTGCCAACGACATAACCCGTTATTACTGGCTGAGAACTGCCGACAGGTCTGGCAACCTTTCCGGCTTTACTGCTGGGTTCGCCGCAACCACGGGCTTGATTGTGCCTGATGACTTCGCCCAGAGTGTTCTTGATTTGTTCGCAGCGGGAGATGCTTTTGGCATTGAGCCTGTCAGCACTCTAGTTGGTGTTACTGGCGATCACATCGGGCAAATTAAGTTTCTTACTACCACAAACACACTTTACGTCTGGAATGGGACAGCGTGGACGACTGACCTTTTCACAGCGTCAAGCGTTGCGCCCGGAGCAGTCACAGCCGCGTCATTTGCTACAGGTGTTCAACCTATCTCGGCAGTTTCTAGTTTGCCGTCACCTACTGGGTACACCGGACCTGCCACCTTGTTCTTAACGACAGAGGCTAAATTATATAGGTATGACGCCAGCGTTCCTGAGTTTACCGCTGCGCTGCCCACATCGGACTTCACCGGAACTTTACCAGCGAGTGTTTTTGATTCCACTTTAAGGCCGGTTGAGATCGTAAGTAGCTTACCCACAACTGGCAACTTCCAAGGCCGATTGGCGCTGCTGACAACTGACAATAAGCAATACCGCTACACTGGCACAGCGTGGACCAAAGACATTTTCGCCTCAGACCTTGGTGATCAACTAGACGTTGCCACACAAATCTTTGGTAAGTTGCGAGTGGGCAACCTAGACGTGAACAACGTGTTTGCGGACACTGCGGTCATTGGTGCCATTCAAGCAGCCTCAATCACTACATCGGCGGTGGTGGCTGCAATTGGTGATTTTGAATATATAAGTTCAGACAATATTGAATCGAATGCTATCACTTCCGGTAAAATTGCGGCGTCTAGCATTGAAGCTGACCGTTTAAACGTGAACAATTTGGGGGCAATTTCCGCAAACCTTGGAACAGTCACAGCCGGAAGCATCAACGCCGCTTTAGTCACCGTCACAAATCTAAGTGGATCAAACGTAACCAGCGGCACCGTTCCTGTTGCTAGGCTTGATGTTAACGGAATCATCTCTGCGGGTGGAATCGTTATCTCAGGCTCAGATATTTCTACGCTGACCAATAACTCTGGATACATCAACGGTGGTCAAGTTAACACCAACGTGACCAGTATTTCGGGCGGCGTAATAACGACAGGCACGATTAACGCTAGCAGAATCAACATTGATGACGTGACGCTAGACACCGATGGATCTGGGCAGTTAATTATCAAGACTGCGGGTGTTAACACCAGTCAGCTAGCATTTGGCGCAGTTACGTTGCACCCAGAATCATTTACTGCTGGAGCGGTAAGCGTTTACGCACCATCAACCAGCTTTGGCGGTTACGTTGACGTTCAGACGGTTACATACACTTCTTCTGGCTCCCCTGTTTTTGTTTTCTTTTACGCTGACAGTGACGAAACAACAAACAGACCGGGCGAATTTCAAATGAGGCTTTTACTAAACGGGTCACAATTAGCCGTTTTTACCCCCAAGATTTTAGAGGGTGATGGTATTCGGGTTGGCGCGTTTAACTTTAACTTCCCAGTCACGCCAAGTGCCGGAAGCAATACGATAAAGGTCCAGATTCGTGGAAAGCAATTAGGTGGGGGTGCTTCAAATGCACAATTCACCAATAGGTCACTTTTGATGCTGGAGATGAAACGATGAGGTTTGCGGTTTTAGATTCTAACGGCATCATCCTGCGCGTTGGTACTTGCGTCGATGAAGACCTAGATTTGCAGGCAGAAGACGGTCAGACAGTCAGGCAGATTGATGAAAGCATCAGCGACTTAACTCATCAGTGGGTTGATGGTGGATTTGTAAGGATAGAGCTTGTCGGTGAAGATATACTGACAGAGGTAAGGCGTTTTAGAGGAACCTTGTTGAAATCCTGCGATTGGACTCAAATGCCTGACGCCCCATTCACTGAGCAAAAGAAAGCGGAGTGGGCCACTTACCGGCAAGCACTTCGCGATTTAACCACAACCTATTCGGAAGCAGCGTCTTTAGAAGACGTTGTTTTCCCTACAGCACCAGAGGCATAAGCAATGGCAACTCAACTACAAATCAGACGCGGTACAACTGCCCAGATGAACGCCTTCACTGGCGCGGAGGGTGAGCTAGCTGTTAATACTTCAACTGACACCTTACACGTTCACAATGGAGCAACTGCTGGCGGCTTTCCTTTAGCTAGGGCTGACGGGTCAAACATCGCAACGTATGCAGGGTCATTTACCACCCTTGCAGCTTCTAGTACTGCAACCTTAAATACTCTGGCTTCATCAGGCGCAACTTTAACAGGCGGGACAATAAACGGAGTAACCGTTGGCGCAACTACACCGTCTACAGGCGCGTTTACCACCATATCAGCAAGCGGCGCCATAACCGGCAATGTCACTGGCAACGTTACTGGCAATCTTACCGGCTCAGTACTCACTGCCGCGCAAACCAATATAACAAGTCTAGGTAGTTTAACGGGCTTGACGGTTACTGGTGCGTTGGCAGCTAACGGTGGTGCAGTCTTTAATGAGGCTTCTGCTGACGTAGACTTCCGTGTTGAGTCAGATGGCAACACCCATGCGCTATTTGTTGAAGGTTCTACAAGCAATGTGGGTATTGGTACCAATAGTCCGTCTAGTTATTTCTCAGGAGCAACTAATTTAGTTCTTTCTGGAACTGGAGATAGTGGTCTAACTATTAATTCTGGTACATCTAACTTAGGGCGTATTCATTTTGCGGACGGTACATCAGGCGCAGATCAGTACAGAGGGTACATAGTCTACCAGCACGCAGATAACAGTATGCAGTTTGCTACTAACTCGTTAGAACGCATGCGTATCACCAGCACAGGCGTGGGGATTGGTATGGTGCCTCCATCGGACAGAAATTTAGCTGTTTACAATGCAAACAACTCCATTTTTTCTTTGCACAACAGCACTACTGGTACAGGCCCATCGGATGGTTTTCAACTTCAACTCGTCAGTGATGATGCCTATTTAGTCAATTATGAAGCGGGCGGCAATCTTATATTTTACACCGCTCCTTCTGGTGGCTCTAGTGCAGAACGTATGCGTATAGACTCAAGCGGGAACTTGCTTGTGGGGAAGACTTCTACAAGTATTGGCACAGCAGGGCATACAATTTTTGCTAGTGGCGAAGTTTTTCATACTGTCGCTGGAACATCGCTTTACGTCAACAGAACTGGCTCAGACGGCCCAATTCAAAACTTCTACAGAAACGGCGTAGCCATAGGCAGTATCGGTAGTGTCAGCGGCGCATACACTCAATTTAACTCTGTAAATACTGGTTATTTAGCAGTTAGTGACACAAACGAGTACGCTTGGGATAGTGTAAGATTTTACCCAAATACGGATAACACAAACAATTTGGGTCTTTCCACTAGGCGATGGAATGACGCTTACATTACCAACGGCGTAACCACAGGCTCTGACCGTAATCAAAAGCAAGACATTGAAACACTTTCAGACGCAGAACAGCGTGTAGCGGTAGCTTGTAAAGGCTTGTTGCGTAAGTGGCGTTGGATAGATGCTGTAGAAGCCAAAGGTGACGATGCTCGTATCCACTTTGGAATCATCGCACAAGATCTACAAGACGCATTCACTGCTGAAGGCTTAGACGCTGGGCGCTATGCAATGTTTTGCAGTGACACATTTTGGGTAGACTCAGAAGGTGAGAGCTATGATACAGCAGAAGAAGCCCCAGAAGGGGCAACTGAGCAGACACGTTTAGGCGTTCGCTACTCAGAACTACTCGCCTTCATCATCTCAGTAATTTAAGGAGAACAACTAATGACTACAAACACATATTCAATCTCACAAACAGATTTCGTGCTGTCAGAAGATGGCTTGACCAACGTAATTAACGTAATTCACTGGAGATTGAACGCAGAGCAAACCGAAGGCGAAGTTACTTTCTACGCTTCAAGCTACGGAACGCAATCGGTTACTTTCGACCCTGATAATTTCACCGATTATTCTGAAGTCACTGAAGCCGATTGCATTGCATGGGTTCAAGCAGGAATGGGTGAAGAGGCTGTTACAGCTTTGGAAGACGGCTTGCAAGCAAACATAGATCTTCAGATCAACCCCGTTAATGGTCATGGGGTGCCTTGGTAATGACCCCGACTGAAAAAGCCATTGCTAAAATCGAGCAGCACGAGGAAATATGCGGCATCCGGTACGAATCTATAGATAATAGATTAAACGCCGGAGAAAAGCGTTTTGACCGCTTAGAAATGATGATTTGGGGGGTGTATGCGGTTGTGATGGTCGCTGTTGCTCTCCCTCAATTCTTGAACGGCTAATGATCCTTGAAGCCGTGGCTGCGGTGTCAGCGTGCTGCAAAGCATTGGAAATGGCAGCGGGTGCGGCACAGAACATTGAGGCATTAGGTGGATACATAGGGAAGCTCGGTGCTGCCGAGTTCGACCTGCAACGGGCTAAGAATTCCAAGAACCTAAGCGAAGCCGAGGCGATGAAAATCGTGATGGCAGAGGAGACCTTGCGGCAAAGTAGGGAAAACATAAAAGCCGTTTTTCTCCAGACCAATCGGATGGATCTTTGGGCGGCCATGATGCAGAAGCAGGGGGAGGCCCGAAAGAACCGTCAAGAATTCTTGAAGAAAGAGACAGCTAGAAAAAAGAAGTTCACCCAGCAACTCAAGCAAATCGCATTGGTTGCCTTGATTGTTATAATACTAGTCCCAGCCGCAGTCGGCGCACTGCTGGCATGGCTCACGAACGAGCGATGATTATGGCTTTTGCTTTAATTGTCATCCTAGAAGGAACAACGCTACCAGAGCAGTTTTTGTTTAGGAATGCTAATCGTTGCAGGCAGTTTGAGGCAATAATCGAAAAACGCCAGAAAGGTTTAACCGCTTATTGTTTGCCTAAGTGGGTGAGCAGCAAATCCAAATTTAACGATTGAGGCTACCATGTACCAATACCACTACGAAAGACCAACCCCTCACCTTCTGTTTGATATTGCTCAAGGCAAGATGTACGACAGCCAGCCGGTGAATATATTTGGTTTTAATAGAACAGTTGCCACTTCTTTTGAGACTGTTTGGAATGATGGCGGGACGTACGCTTTCCCGTCTGCTGCTTTGACCATGACAATCGTGAGCAGTAGCGCAAGCGATACAATGGCAGTTCTGGTGGTCGGCTTAGATGCGAGTTACAACGAGGTTCGGCAGATTGTCACGCTAACAGGGAATGGTGCCGTTACAATCCCTACTGCACTTTATCGCATCAACTCAGCAGTTATTTTGGCTGGCTCTAATGTTGGTGATATAACCATAGCAAGCGGGGGTGTTACTTACGGTTACATCGAAGCTGATTTAGGCACCACGCAGGCTTGTTTATATACCGTTCCCGCAGGCTATGACTTGTACCTTTTTAGAATCACAGCTAACTCAGCAACCGCTGCCGGGTCAAAGTACGTCACGATCAGGAATGCGCTGCAAAATTCAGTTGGTAGATGGTTGAAAGTTGCAGAGGCGACATTTTCGCAAAGTCAGGTAAACTATGACCGACAAGTGCCGTTTCAGATAGCAGAGAAAACTGACTTTATGTTTGAGGCCAAATCTAGTGCCAGCACAAACGAGGTGAGCATTTTTGTTGAAGCGGTGCTGGTAAAACACAACGGATAACTAAGAGAATCAAATGATAACAATAGACGATGTTGAGTATTCAGCCGAAGAAATGAGCGAAGAGTCCAAGATTAGGGCGCAGCAAATAGACTTACTTAGATCAGAGCACATTAAGTTAGTGCTTAGGCAGCAAGAGGTTGAGGTATCTATAAACTTCCACGCTGGCTGCATCAAAAGAGAAATGGAACCAGACGAAGAAGATTAAAGTGTTTCACGTGGAACACTCGGCGGCCTAGCAAAAGATTATAAAATAGCCTTTTACTGCGCTTGACAGGAAACTAAGTCAGCGCAGCAGGGTGAGGCCAAGATGTCCGCCCTAGCAACTTGTGGATTTCATGCCGGTCAACGCCTAGATTGTTTGCAATCTCAGTTACTCCAACGCCAGATCTTTGCATAGCATAAATCTTATGCTTGCTGTCAATTTGAAATCTAGGGTGCTGTACGGCTAATAGCCTGTCATGAATATAAAGTTCACGCAGATTTGATTGAGCCTTAATTGCCTTGAAAAAATTATCCATTATCTTTTGTTCCTCTGTCCATGCAGTCATAGCACCAAATCATTTGTTTCTCACTGACCGGAAAACTGCTGTCTTTTCTATCACCTGCTGACCCACGTTTATGGCACCTAGGGCATTGGATAATAACCTTGCCTGCTACACTACAATAATCAAGTTGTATAGGATTTTTGCCCGTCCGTAGAATCCACTCTTCAACTGTTTCCTTCACGCCTGCGCCCTCACTACTCTCAAACCAATTTCTGAATATGCGCCTTGCATATGGTGATCCGGCAACCCGCTCTGTATAACGTCATCAACTATGGCCTCATGCCAAGCCTGGACCCCATCTGGGCGTTTTACCGGGACACCGTTGTACTCTATGCCTAACAGGTGCTCGAACAGCCTAGAGGCGATTTCTTCATTCTGGGCCGTGTCACGGACTAGTCCGCCAACTTCCGTTTTGGTATTGTTCAGAACGTGCAATTTAGATCTGATCTGCTTGGGTGAAGGGAAACCGTCGAGTTCTTCTGTAAGCTGGCCTAGCGCCTCTTTCATTGTCTGCGCGTGTTCTTTGCCAAAAGCCTCATAGTGAACACTACCCAAGCCGTCAGGCCAGTCTCGTTTCTTGAAAGGGTGGAGGGCGAACCACTGCGAATACAGTTGAGTGAATTCGGTTTTGTCGATCATGCGTCTGTTCCTTGTAACATTCTTGCTTCAGCTTTGGCACCACCTTCGCTCTGCTGTCGAGCCTCGATGAATCTGCCGGTTATTGTTCTCACGCCCCAAACATTAGGCTTGTGGGCGAACCTAAGATAACCAAAACTGTACTTCCCTAGCCAGCCTCTAGCAATAAAGTTGTCCAAAATACTTACCTCCTTATCGCCATCTGGCTTTTGTGGGTCGATATTATCCGCAAGCAACTCTTTTGCTCGCACACGTAGTTGTCTAGCCATTTCTAGGCTGAAAGTTGGATACCTGCCGAAGCTCATATTGTTGCGGCGTTTTGATATAGGCCGTTGGTAGTTAAACAGCCAAAACTTCTTGCCGTTAGGTTTGACTAAAAGGTACAGCCCACCCCCATCGCCTAGCTTGTATTCACTAGACCGAGGGACAGCTTGTTCTACTTCAGTTGAGGTGAGGGGGTTTGTGGTGTTAGCCATAGGAAAGACCGCTTATGCGGCCACATTAAATAGATAAGAAAGAAAAGCAGCTTCAAAGTGTTTCATAAAGTTTACATCTCTCACAATGTCACTGTAATGCGATTGCGGCATGGTTAGGCGAACTCTTTCTTGCGACTTATAGTCCCATTGCCCTTGAACAGTGGTTTTGCCTGTTCCTTGAATGACTAAAAACCCCGTCCATACGTTGTTGACGAAAATTTCGCTAAATTCCATTTTGTTAGCGGCGGTCTTAAATGAATTTCTTAAAGTAAAATCAGACATGCTGTTGTTCCTTGCTGTTGGTGTGAAACTGAAGACCGCCTATGCGGCCCTGTTGCTTGACATGATTCTTGCTACCCTTACTCGGTAGGACATTTCTTCTGGCTCAACCTCATAGGCGTGCTTCAAAGAGTGTATTTGCATCGCTTCGTCGTTTGAATTAAGCCTGCCAGCCTTAACTGCGTCAAAAAGTTCTGCAAGAAGCTGAATCATCAATGGTTGGGTCATTTCAAAGCGTTCTATGAATTCTTGTTCAGTCATTTTCCGTTCCTCCTTGTTAATGTGTAGAAACTATAAAGCATTTCTTTATGAATTAAAACATTTATTTTGGTTTGAGGCGGTTGAGACGGTTGAGGGGTTGAGAAAGTGCGGCAGTTGATTGCGTTGATGTTGAAATTCATAGCCGGACATACTTCACCCAATCTATTTCTCACAGGAGGAACTCCTAGGGCTGACCCTGCCGCTGGCCTGCCTAAATCTTACCGGCCCACCAAGTCTACATCAGAACGGTATATCTTCCAGTCCACTATCTAACTCGCCATAAGCCGGGAGGGGTGCAGCCGCTGGTGAGTTGAAAGTTGGCATCTGTGGCATATTGCCACCATTAGGCTTCCAATCATTAACCTGCGCGTACCACTTGCCGCTTTTACCTTCTTTAACGTCTAGGTTGATCCACTCGCCCTCTTGACTAGATACCCATCGCATAAACTCTTCACGCTTTAGGCTTACGCTACCTTTCACGAAATCTGGCGCACCCGCTCTTGGTGCCTTTACAAAAAAACCATCTACAAACTTATTTTCCATTTTTAAAACATCCTCATTGCTAACGCGGTTGAAACCGCTGTGACTATTCCTGTTAATAAAACCATACCGATTACCTGCAATGGCAGGGCTATTTTAGAGGCCGTTATGGGCCTTGATTGTATGGTTTTAGACGTTTTTACAGCTAGGCGGGGTGATACTGAACGGGTGGACGAAAAAGGCGCTATCTTCACCTTTCCACGCTCATTTAGCATTTGAGATTGAGCATTGCGCTGAGTCTTTAACAGATCTGATCGGATATCAAACTTGCGTCGATCTTCCCTAGAATATTCTATCCAGTTTCGGTGCCGCATATTTTGCAGACAAGTTATAATCTGTTTAGATGTCACTGGGTGCCCGATCTTTTTCATTTCTTCAGTGATCGCGCTGCGGTTCATTGGGCCATTCTTTTCTAGGATGTCGAACACCTTGCGTGAAAAGCCTCTATTTTTTGGTCTCATTGCCATGTTATTTTCCTAGTTTCTTAATGAATGAGCGAACATTGCTTGGCAACTCTGCCCAGACCACAATCTTCATATCACTGTCTTTTGACAGTTCTGCCACTAATTCTTGCACGCCTGCATCGTCATTATCGCTAACCTTAGCCATCAACTCAGTAACGTATTCGTCACGTTTTACGTTATCAACCACGATTCCTTCTTCCTCAATCACAGTTCTGACAACTGACTGACCTTTGCGTTGGGGTGGGTTAGCTGCTGCGCCGTTTCCGTCATCATCTTCATCTGCTGCAATTCCGCAAGCTAAAGCCAAAGAATATCTTTTTGCGTAAGTCATGCTGCTGCCCAGGCCTTGTGCGTTTGCGCGATCTACCGGTACAACCACCACGCCTGTGGATAACTTTTCGTCTGCTTTGCAAAAAACTGTTTCTATACCTATACCACTATCGACTGGGTGCGAGATCTGCATGAAGAATATGCCGTTGCTGTTTAGTGCGGGTTTCACCGCGTCGATTACCGATTTCAAGCTGGCAAACTTGCTTTTAAAGTGTGGGTTAGTTTGGTCAAAAGCTGCGTGAGACATTTCGCTTTGCGCTTTTACCAGTGATTCTATTAGATTCATTTCTTTCACCTGTATTCCTTTTGGTTAATTAGCCCCGTCTGTTCGGTCACGCGGACGGGTACACGCTAATGGGGAGAGGAGATTCCCTGACCTACTTTTCCCTTTGCACTGCATCCATTAACTTTTGCAATGCTTCAAACCGTTCGACCGTGTTAATTGGCGGTAGATCGTTTTCCAGATAACGCTTTGCTAATTTCTGTGATGTCTCGTACACCGTCAGGCTGTCTAGCAACTGCAAGCAATCATCAAAGCCTAATTCTTCTTTGAACATTTCTGATTTAACTTTCATTACGCCACCTCCACTATGCAAGCAATCTCATTGTTGCGCTCATAAACCCAGTACTGCTGCGCTGGGTTACTTTCTAAAACGTCAGCTTTTACTAACCTGTCCCTGTCGCCTTGCACTTGCAGAATTTCCCAGTGCATATTTTCTTCCCACCAATCAGCAAGCTCCTGCATTTCTGTGCGGCTGTCAGCAATAACGCCATTCTGAAATGAGTGGAGGTCTTCGCCATCTTTTATTCCGTAGAAGTGGATGCTAAATTTGCGGTCATGGTCAGCAACGCCGCCTAAGTCACAAACTCTGCAAGCGATGATGTGGTGGCCTTCATCTTCTACTTGAAGCATAGGCTCACTGCATTGGCTGCAAGCGCCTAAGTCTCTTGCATACCATTCAGGGTGGTTAAGTTCTCGTTCGGGTAAATTCATTTCCATTCCTCTTTATTAAGTGAGGGGATTATTAAAACATTATTTGCCATCAAAATAAACCTTTTTTTCACGTTTGTTTTGGGTTAGTATTCGCACTCAATGAGGAAATCAAACTTTCTGGATTTCCTTGCAATAAGGAATTGATGATGGAACCTAGTCTTTACAAGAAAATTGTTGAATCAGCCACTGGTGGTAATCAGTCGGAATTGGCGCGACAAGTTGGAATCTCTCCGCAGCTATTAACGCTTTGGCGGAAAAGCCGAATCCCCGCCCACTACGTTGTTAAGGTTTGCCGGTTAACAAAGGGTGAAATTGAGCCTTTTGATGTGCGCCCTGATGTATTTTTAGCCGATTGGAGCGTGTAAAGTTGAATATGGGACAAAGTTATAGCGAATTGTCCCACTTTTTTTGCTCTGTTTAGTAAAACAGCAGAGGCCAGTGATGGTGCGGTTGGTTGAACCGTTGAGCAGAACGACCAAAAGACAATTCAACAGAAATCTGGGCGCATTAGTGGAGCGCCAAAGTGAACACCCGTTAATGGTGGCATAAATCCTCCCTCTCGTTTTTTAGATAGGTAGGTGGGCAAAGTTTGGGCCAGCTTGGAAATGGTGGGGTGGAAATACAGACTGTTGATAAGACTTAATATGCTAGTGGGCCACCTAACCCACTAAATGTCACGACATGGAAAAAATAAATGGAAGACAGACTAGACAGGATTCTTGATAGGTTAAGCCAAAGAATTAATGAATGGGAAGGGGCGAGCGTTGAGGCAATCGAGAATGAGACAAAACTTAAAAGCTGGGAGGCTGTTACAAAGAAGGCGCACATGGACTCTGGCGAAAGCGCAGCAAGAGCAGAAGTTGAAACTAGAGCAGGAGGGCAATGGGCCGAATACTACCGAGCCGTCCAATTGTCCAACCTAAACGTAGAGAAGCTGAAGAAGCAGATAATGCTGGGACAACTCGCTTTTGACGCTGAAAGAACAAAGCAAGCCAATCTAAGGAGAGTGGTGTAATGCCTGAGACATTGAGAGCCAAAGCACTAAAGACTTTGCAAAAACTAAAACGGGTGAGCACTGCCGATGATGGCGGGTATTGCCACTGTGTCAGTTGCAGCAGACCTGTACACTGGAAAGAATGCGACGGCGGCCACTTTATCCCAAAGGGAAGTAGCAGTTATTGGGCTTTAGACGTGGCGAATGTTTGGCCTCAATGCAAAGGGTGCAACGGCTTTGGCATGAAACACGGCTCAGCAGCGCAACAATACACGGCTTGGATGATTGACTATTTCGGGCGTCAGTTTGTTGAAGAAATGTTTGAGAAGAAAAACTATCCAATAAAATTCTACGCTGCTGACTACCGTGAAATGATTTCAGAATGGACTGAACAGATTAAAGCGCATGAGCGACGAATAGGGGCGCGGTAATCAGAAGCCCAAGAGCAATAGCCCAAGATATGGTAAAAGCCGCTGACGCAGCAATTAAAGAGGTCTGGGAGCGTGAACCTAAAGAGCCTAGAGAAGAGGGCGTGAAAGCGGTAGTATTTGCACACTTCTGCAATGCCTACGCAAGACGAGGAAAATATGGCTCAACCGAAACTACCGATTGATCCCGATGAGTTTGCCAAAGAGTTTGAGTTGTACGGCCCATCTGGAATGGCTAAACGCTATTCGGTAGATGTGAGAAATGTATATCAAAAGCGGAAGCGGGTAGAAAACGAGCTTGGTATTTTACTGCACGTTCCTGCTCAATTAGATAAAGGGAATAGGCCAAGGGAATCATTCAGACGCAACATTGAAGTGACTGATGGAATAATCATGGTTGGTTCAGATTGCCACTATGAACCCAACGCGGTGACAACGGCACATCTAGCTTTTGTAGAATTGGCTAAAAAACTAAAGCCAAAGGTCATTGTTTTAGATGGCGATTTGATCGACGGCTCAAGCATTGGCCGGCACCCAATGAATGACTGGGAAGACCGCCCTAGCGTTGAACAAGAGTTATCCACAGCCCAGAAGCGGCTCAAAGAGATTCAGAAGGCCAGCCCCAAGAGTGACAGGTATTGGCTCATTGGTAATCACGATCAGCGGTTCAATTCATATCTTGCAAACAACGCAAACCAATTCGGCGGAGTAGTCGGTTTCGACCTAAAAGACCACTTCAAAGAATGGACGTTCGGAATGTCGCTATGGGTCGCCGGTGCTGAACGACCTATCGTGATAAAGCATAGAATCAATGGCGGTGTTCACGCTGCATACAATAACACGCTCAAGACAGGCACCCACATCGTCACAGGACACACTCACGCGCAGCAAGTTTATAGCTGGTCTGATTACACGGGTCACAGATATGGGGTGCAATGCGGCACTATGGCGAACCCTCATCAACCCACTTTTGATTATGCAGAGGACGGCCCGAAAAATTGGGTGAGCGGGTTTATAGTCTTGACAATAAAAAATGGTTTTCTTTTGTCACCTGAATTTGTAAAAGTACACCATGCAGGCGAATATGAATGGCGTGGAGAAATAAGGCAGGTGCAGGAGTGATGAAAGAGATTAAGCCGGTTGATTACATTATTGCCAACCGATTAGGGTTTTTAGCGGGGAATGTGGTTACTCTACTCACTGAATGGCAGATAACGCGAGACGTTAAACTGCTGGAAGCTGCACAGCAAGAAGTTAATAATTTGCTGGAGCGTGAAAGGTTTATGGAGGAAAGGGAAGTTGCCTACCGTGATAATTGAAGACATGGAACCAAACACCCAAGTGACGGTGATTATCAGCGAATTCTATGAGTTTGATGATGAGCCAAACCCTCCGGCAGAAAAGCCAGAGGATCAGGAAGAGCAGAATGTCTGGTTGGTTAGCAGTCAGGAAAAGTGTTGAGATAGTCACCGTGTACGCCAGAGCATACGCGCTCTGCATACCTAGCTTCTTCTGCCTGAGCTTCTTCAAAGTCACCCTGACCGGCAAGGCCAAGGGCAATAAGTACAAATAGGGCGAGGGGGTAGCGTAGTTTCATGATTCCTCCAGACCGCTTACGCGGCCTCCGTTATTTGAAATGAAGCGATAGGTGATGCGTACTCGCCATGGCTGACCATGATTTTTACACCCGCTTTGTTGTTCCAAGTGCAATGCCCTGCAAAGCCGCTGGCGTTTCCGTTAACGTGTTGATCAAAAATATTTACAAAAGCCTTGAGATTGCCGCCTTTTTTAAGCACGACTTCGTTGCCGTCTTCCATTTTGGCGATGACCTTGTAGCCCTTTCCAGCTTTTACAGCGATGACGTTGTTTACGTTACTTAAAAATTGATTGATTGATTCCATGGCGTAGCCCCTTCTTGTTAATGTGAAGCCAGTATAAAGGAAACCTTTAAGAAGTAAAAGGGTTTAGTGCAAAATATCAATAAAAGTTGCAAATAAATGCAGTTTTTGGGGTAAAATAGGGGTTATCACAGGCAAATTGAAAAAACAAGGACATTAAATTGGTCTATTTAGAGCGTTTTGCTTATCTTGACACCGGCACTCTCGGCAGGATATGGGTTGGCGATTGGTCTTGCTACACGATAGAGCGACCTTGGAAAAACAACGCCTCAAACGTAAGTTGCATTCCAGAGGGCGAGTACAAGTGCGAGCCTTTTAGTGGGACAAAGTACAAGGACGTTGTACAAGTTCTCGATGTACCAGACCGCACATTTATTCTGTTTCACGTTGCCAACTTCGCTCATGATGTACAGGGCTGCATTGGTCTGGGCAGTAGATTTAACAGTGAAGCACTAGAGCCAGCGGTGTATGACAGTAGGGTGACTGTGGCAGAATTCTTTGTTCAAGCAGGCAAATCATTCGACCTTAAAATACAAGGCGTGAGGGCAGAGCTATGAAATGGGCAGCAATCAAAGGATTAGTGGGCGCAGTTGCTCCAACAATCGGCGCAGCTATTGGCGGCCCAGTAGGTGGTGGGGCGGGAAAGATTCTGGCTCAAGCGTTAGGCGTAGCCGCAGAACCACAAGCAGTACAGCGCGCACTCAGTGAAGCATCGCCAGAGCAATTAGCTGAGATCAAGAAAGCTGACCTAGACTACAAAACCCGATTGGCTGAACTCGAAGTGGACATATTCGAGCTTGAGACTGCCGACATACAAGACGCTAGAAAGGCACACGACAATGACTACACTCCCAAGGTGCTGGCTGTAATGGCTTTCGTATTCTTTGGGGGATATGTGACTCTTGTTACTGTACAACCGCCAGATCAAAACTCAGAAGCAGTCATCAACTTGGTTTTAGGTTACTTGGGCGGGGTGGTATCAGCGGTAGTGTCATTCTATTTTGGCGCTAGTAATAAAAAAGATTAGTGGTTACTATCATAAAAACCCTGGGTGGAGCGTAGTTTGGCTAGACCGTTGAAAGAAATAGATTGGGAACAAGTGGCAGAAATGTGCGCTATTCACTGCACTGGTGAAGAGCAAGCTGCTGTCTTAGGTGTAGATTACGACACGCTAAACCGCGCTTGTCACCGTGAGCAAGAAATGAGTTTTGCGGATTATTTCAGACAAAAGAGTTCCAGTGGTAAAATGAGCCTGAGAAGACGGCAATATACCAAGGCGATGGAGGGTGATAACACCCAGCTTATATGGCTAGGCAAGAACTGGTTAGGCCAGACAGACCAGCCAGACGTTGAGGCTAAAGACTTGCCACCTATCGTCATTGAGCGAGCAAGTGAGGCTAACTAGGCCACAAGATGACATCTTCTTTAGTGACTCACGCTTTAGGGCAGTTGTTGCTGGTAGACGATTTGGCAAGACCTACTTGTGCGTCTATGAGTTAATCAGGCAGGCACTCAGCGGGAAAGAGCGCAACTGCTGGTATGTAGCCCCAACCTACAGGGCTGCAAAAGACATTTGCTGGGATATGCTAATCAAAGCGATCCCAGAGCCTTACATAGCCAAGAAGAACGAAACAGCTTTGACGCTTACGTTGCAGAACGGATCAACCATATCTCTCAAAGGGGCAGAGAAGCCTGATAACTTGAGGGGTAGGGCGCTAGACTTCGTTGTGCTAGATGAGTTTGCTGATATGAGGCCAGAGGCATGGTTTGAAGTGTTAAGACCTTCACTGTCTGACCGCAAAGGCTCTGCGTTGTTCATTGGTACGCCAAAGGGTCGCAATCACTTCTATGAGGTGTGGACTAGGGGCGTTGATGGCGAGGATGGGTGGCAGTCGTTCCAATTCACCACAATTCAAGGCGAGAATGTAGACGCTGAAGAGATCGAGGCTGCAAAGGCTGACCTTGATGAGCGAACATTCCAGCAAGAGTTTGAGGCCAAGTTTGTTAACTACAGCGGCATCATCTATTATGCTTTCAATCGTGAAGAGAGCGTGCGTAGAGGCGTTTTTAGCGATGAACTGCACATTGGTATGGACTTCAACTTAGACCCTATGAGCGCCGTTGTATGCGTTAGGGACGGGCAAGCGTTAAGTGCAGTCGATGAGATTGTAATGTACGGGTCAAACACTGATGAGATGGTAGACGAGATCAAACAACGCTACCCAAATCGGCGTATAACTATTTACCCAGACCCAGCGAGTAAACAGCGCAAGACCAGCGCAGGGGGCAGGACTGACTTGTCTATACTACAGAACGCAGGGTTTACCATTAAGGTGCGGAATGCTCACCCAGCCATCCGTGATAGAATTAACGCAGTAAACAGCCGCTTATGCTCTACAAATGGGGTGAGGGCGTTATACGTTGACCCTAGCTGTAAGCAGACTATCGCTTCACTAGAGCGGCAAACCTACAAGACTGGAACAAGCCAACCGAATAAAGACGATGGCTTTGATCACATGAACGACGCCCTGGGCTACTTGGTGGAATACCTGTACCCAATCAGAAAACAGAACCAAATTACCCAACCACAAAGGTGGAGTTGATGACTACAAACATCGAATACCAGCACGTTGATTATGATAGTAATGAGGCCCGATGGGAGTTCTATCTCCGCTCATACGTTGGCGGTCAAGAATACCAAGACGGTGGCTACCTTACCGGCTACTTGAATGAGTCAGAAAAAGAATATGCCAGACGCATAGCCCTGACCCCGTTAGATAACCACTGCAAGAACGTGGTGCATATTTACAGTTCGTTCCTGTGGCGCACCCCACCTGTTCGCGTATATAACTCATTGGCTGGCAATCCAGCACTTGAGCAGTTCATTGATGACGCCGACCTAGACGGCATGAACTTAAACAGTTTCATGAAACAAGCGCAGGTGTGGGCTAGTGTGTACGGAAATGTGTGGATAGTTGTAGATAAGCCGGAATCAAACGCTAAAACAAGGGCGGAAGAGCTAGACCAAGAAATCAGACCATACGTTTCATTGTTTACCCCAGAAAACGTATTCGACTGGAAGTGGGAGCGCACCCCATCAGGCCGTTTTGAGTTAAGTTACCTAAAACTGCGTGAGTCAGTGGACCGAGAAGACGCGACAACCAAGGTTATGTATTTCCGTTTATGGTACAGAGACCGCGTTGAGTTCTGGAAGTCTGACGGCGACAAAGAAAGCAAATTAGAAGAAATGCCAAACCCACTAGGCAAGATCCCCGCTGTATATCTACCGGCTGCGCGTGGCGTTAGTCGAGGCATTGGCATATCAGACCTAGCAGACATAGCGTACATGCAAAAGGCCATCTACTCAGAATTGTCTGAAATTGAGCAGTTGATTCGCATTAGTAATCACCCCTCCCTAGTTAAAACCTTCGACACTGATGCAAGTGCGGGGGCAGGTTCGGTTATCAATGTGTCTGATGACATGGACGGCAAGGTGCAACCTTACCTACTACAGCCATCAGGCCAGAACATCGACTCAATACGCGAAAGCATCAAGGACAAAGTTGAGGCAATCAATCGCATGGCTCACATGGGCGCAGTCCGTGGCACAGAGGCCATTACTCAGTCAGGTGTGGCAATGCAAACTGAGTTTCAAATGCTAAACGCTAAGCTGTCAGAAAAGGCAGACCTGCTTGAGTTAGCAGAGGAGCAGATGTGGACGCTGTTTTGTAACTGGCAGGACGTCACCCCAGACGTTGAGGTGTTCTACCCTGACTCATTCGACTTGCGCGACTACGACAAAGAGTTGATGTTCTTGCAGCAGATGAAGGCTTCTGGTGTTCGCTCAGTTACGTTGTCTCAAGAAGTAGATAAGCAGATTGCTGACTTAGTGTTAGATGATGACAAATTGGCGCAATCCCACTTAGAGATAAGCCAAGGCACCACCACCCTTGGTCAATTTGCAGTAGAGGGTGAGGGCTAGAGATGGCTGCTGCCGACCTATACGCAGAGCTACTTGAGCGTCAAGCTGACAACCACCAGCGGCAGTTGGCGGGTGCGTTGCAGTCTATGGAAGACAAGATTGCAGCGTACATTCAGACCGCGCCAGATAAGGCCGGGAAGATGTTTGACCTTGAATGGTCGGTTGCTGCTAGGACAGAAATGCGCTCAATCATGGAGGCTGAGTACCTAACCTCAGTTCAGAGCGTAGTGTCTGACTATGCGGGGGTTGCTGCTGATCAACTGAAGATGCTTAACACCTACGGGAAGTTCACAGGTATAGCGCCAGAGGCTATATCGGCACTGCAAACACTGTCTTTCCAAGGGTTTGAGGCGATAGCAACGCAGCAGTTAGATGTGCTCTCAACGGGCGTATATCAAGCCGCTTTGACGGGCAGAACAAAAGCAGACCTTATTACAGAATTAAGGGGTGATATTAATGGAATTTATCAAGCAAGCGATCAAGAGGAAATTAGACAATTGGTTGATGTGGCTCAGGGAAGCACTGGAGCCGCGCAACAGGCGGCGGTTGAAAGACTGCATTCTGTCTACTCTGCTGATCGGCTGGGCAATAATATGCGGCGTTATGCGACACAGATGGCAACAGATTCACTCAATCAGTACTCGGCTTCTGTCACGGCTAAGACAGCGTTAGACCTCGGTATAGACCGCTTTGAATACTACGGCGATCTAATCAACGACAGTCGGCAGTTTTGCGTTGATCACGTTGGCAAGACCTACACCACTGAAGAAATAAAAAACATCTGGGAAGGTAGTTGGGCAGGTAAGGCTGCGGGTGATCCCTTCATCGTGAGGGGTGGGTATAACTGCCGCCATCAATGGCTTCCAAAGGTAGGTGACGCTGATGAGGTGGAGCAGGAGCAGCAGTCAGAGCCAGAGGTTGAGCAAGCTAGCGCAATACCAAACAGGTCAAAATCTGCTGTGAAAACAGCTTTAACAAAGCGTTTCGCGGAAGCTGCTGAAGATCCTAGATACCCAAAAGCGGCAGACGGGTTGCCGCAAACAAGGTTCAGGGCGTTTGGCAAAAAACGAAATATCAGTGCTGTCGAAGATCAAAGAAATAGCTTTGGTAAAGCCGCTTTGCCTGCAAGTTTAACGGATGAGGGCGCATCTTTAATGCAAGACCTCATTGAGTATAGTAATGAAATTTCTCTTAAATACGGCGTGCCAAAACTAAGAGGGGCAAGGTCTGTTGGAAGCAGCAAGGCGCTTATGGGCATGGGTGATGGAGTTCTTAGTTTTAAGCCCGACTATGTTAATAATTCTGCCGCCAAAATAATTGGTATTAGTGCTGACGCGGGGGAGAGGTTAGCAAAAGACAAGGCAAAATTGGAGGCGCTGCAAGCAAACCTGCTGGTAGAAGAAAAACTTGTTTACTCTGTGAAACCAGATAGAGCTAAGTTTGGCACCAAAGAATACGACGAAGGGTTTAACGAATACAAAGCCGCAGTTACCGCCTATAACAAGAAAGTTGATGCAGCCAACAGGCTTGAGAAAAAGATAAGGAAGTTAAGCGCCGCAACAACAGCAGAGGTTAGCGAGATTTCTGCTTGGCGTGTGGGCGATCCATTGAATGAAAGGCCATTCAATATCTTTAATTATTTAGAAGATGAAAAAGACAAAATACGTTCAACTTTAGCGCACGAAATGGCTCACCAAATTCACCAGCAATGGAATGTGAAGAGCAGAGTTGCCTATAACGACCCTGCAATGGAGCAGATATTAAAAAGCCTGCATCGCAAGTTAGGCAAAAGCAGGATCAGCCCTTCAATATATGCTGACACAAACGACCATGAATGGTTTGCAGAATCTTTTGCTTTGCATGAGTTTGGCAGAGATGACCTTATAGACCCAAGTTTAGTTGAAGTGATCAAGATGATAAAAGAAAAGAAAACTTCCATGTACATTGGCAAATGGATAGATGACAACGTATGAGCAAAGAGCTAGATAAAGCATTAGAGATACTAAAAACGCGACCATTGCCTGATGATGCCTATGAGCTAATCAGTGAATTAATGGACGAAGCGCCCGAAGGTGAAAAGCTAAGTTTCGGAATGATTTTTGAGGGTGTGGAATTAATCATCAGTGAACTAACCCCAGAAGAATTGGAGCAAGAGTGATGAGTAAAGAATTAGACCGCGCTAGAAACCTATGCGCTAGACGACCAATACCGATAGCAATCCGTGTGCTACTTGAGGCACTGGCTGCTGCGGCACCAGAAGACGAAAAGGCAGACTTCGATGACTTGTATGGAATAGTCAACGTGCTGCTCCCACTACCAAAGAAAGGTAAGAAAAATGCCAAAGATGAACCCAAGCAAGTACGGCAAGAGCCTCAAGCAGATAAGCAAGAAGAAGAAGAGTAACCGAAAGAAAAAATAATGGTTGACTTCCCTGTGAAGCTGCTATAATCCCACTAACTCGAAAGAGGTGCGTAACATGAGCGACGAAATCATGGTTGAAAGCGTGGACACTGAGGCCACAGAAAATACTACTCAGGAAGCAAAGACCTTTTCACAAGAAGAACTTGACCGAATTGTTGCTGACCGCGTACAACGCGAAAAGCGCAAACTGGACAAGAAGCTGGAAGGCATTGACTTAGAAGAAGCTCGTCAACTCATGATTGATCGTGAACAGGCGACCATAGAACGCCAAAAAGAAAAAGGCGAGTTCGAGTCAATACTAAAGCAGACTGTTGAAAAGAAAGATATGGAAATATCGCAGTACAAGCAGCGGCTTGAAAGTACCCTCATAGATGGGTCGCTTTTATCGGCAGCTAGCAAGTACAACGCGGTGGAACCTAATCAGGTAGCTCAGTTGTTGCGTAGTAGTTTGAAACTTGCCGACGATGGTTCGGTTGAGATTTTAGATAGCAACGGGACAGTGAGATACAACGAAAAGGCCGACCCCCTCTCAGTTGATGAGGTGGTAGGTGATTTTTTAACGGCTAACCCTCATTTTGTCAGGGCAACCCCTTCGGGTGCTGGGACATTAGGTAACGCTGGCGGCTCTACGCAGAAGCCTCAATCTGTGGAAAGTATGGTCGATAATTGGCGTAATGGGGGGCGTGAAGCCTATCGTGCGACACAATTTAAGACCAAATAAACCACATTTTTTGATTAAGGTATAAAAACATGGCTGCTACTACTAGTACAACTTTAGACGATCTATTCGCAAAAATTATCGCCCGCGCTCGCTTTACTGCTGAAGAGCAGTCTTTAATGCTTGGTCTTGTGACCATGTACGACATCGCTGGCGACGAAGGCAAAGTGATTCAAGTTCCTAAGTACCCAGCAATTACTGCTGCTGCTTTGACTGAAGGCACTGACATGAGCAGTACCACTGTTTCAACTTCTTCTGTGGACATCACAGTTGCTGAAGTTGGCGCACAGGTAGTCTTGACTGACCTCGCTGCTATGGGTTCTGGCAACCCTGCTGATGACCTCGGTACCGTATTGGGTAACTCAATCGCTACCAAGATCGACATTGACCTGTTGGCATTGTTTGACGGCTTTAGCTCTGCATTGGGCGCTGCTGGTCAAGAGATCACTGTTGCTGACATCTTCAAAGCTGCTGCAACTCTGCGTACCGCTAAGGCTCAAGGCGACATCTTCGCTGTAGTGCATCCTTTCCAAGCGTACCAGTTGAAAGCTAACCTCACCAATACGTTCGCTAACCCGAATGGCGGTGACACGCAGAATACTGCGATGGTTAACGCTTACGTTGGAACGATTGCTGGCATCGACATCTACGAGTCTGCAAACATTGTCGTTGACGGCAGTGATGACGCGAAGGGTGCGGTATTCTCAAGAGAAGCACTGGCTATTGCCATGAAGCGTGACTTCCAGATTGAGACACAGCGTGATGCATCACTGCGTGCGTGGGAACTAAACGCCACTGCCATATATGGTGTGGGCGAGTTAGATGATACCTACGGTGTTGAGATGTTGTTCGACTCTGCTATCTAATAGCGGTTTGGTTGGCCTCGCTCCGGCGGGGCTGACCGTTTTTTGAGGGTTATATGGCGATTACTTACCGAGGCGAAAGGTTCGAGGGTTATAATAAACCCAAGCGCACCAGCGGACACTCAACCAAAAGCCACGCAGTATTGGCTAAAGAGGGTGAGAAGGTTCGGTTAATCCGTTTCGGACAGCAAGGCGCTGACAACAAACCCCCAAGAAAGAATGAGAGTGAGGCAGACAAAGCCAAGCGTAGGTCGTTCAAAGCGAGATTCGCCAAGGACATAGCCAGAGGTCGCAAAGACAAAACAGCATCAGCCGCGTATTGGGCTGACAAGGTGAAATGGTAAATGGCATTCTCAAACGACTCAGACTTGGTTGCACTTGTTCCTGACATTCTCACGTTTGGCATAACTTCGTTTGCTAGTGAGCATGCAAAGGCACAAGCAGACCTTGAGCGCACGATTAGAAACCAGTGGTGGTACAAGAAAGGTATTGCAGGGGAAATGAACCCAGCCTACCTGACTGACTCTCAGTGGACTTATTGCAACTCAT
>Ga0307488_10001087_pt1 | contig 22801 bp, 14 predicted proteins | sample SB02metaG_FD_202248 | JGI IMG/M metagenome (GOLD analysis project Ga0307488, IMG submission 202248) | Sea-ice brine microbial communities from Beaufort Sea near Barrow, Alaska, United States - SB 0.2 | ecosystem: Environmental > Aquatic > Marine > Coastal | place: USA: Alaska | collected... | reverse complement strand
GATGTCGTGTCAACGGAGTGCGTTGGCCACGACCTCGGCGACTACGCGTGGCCCGGGTTGTGCGAGTACACCGAGTTTAATCCGCGCGCTCCGAGCTCCATCGGATACCGAAACCGAGTCCGAATCTTCACAAGTGTCGTCCCGACGCGCCGCGGTTCTGGCCGCGACGTTGTTTCCCCTGGTGTCCGCGGTCGCCAACGTCGGCGTTTCTTCCCACGCAAACGCGGCAGCAGAAATTGCTACCTCAAAACAGTTCGCAAAAGACCCGTCGTTCTACGCAAGGTGGCAATACGCGCAGCCTTCCGACATCGTGCCTTTCGTTTTGGCCACCGCCACGGCGGGCGACCCGCAAAGCGTACTAACCGCCATGGACGAGTTCGGGAGGTACTACCCGATGTACAAGCTTGGTGACGAGAAGGGTGCGATGCTCGCGAAGCTTGTGCGGGACCGGAACCCGATTCGGTGCGTGGAGGTGGGTACGTTTCTGGGGTATAGCGCTATCTGGACGGCGCTTCAGTTGTCGCCCGGCGCGTCGCTGATTTGCGTGGAGTTTGAACAGAGGCACGTCGACGTCGCGCGGCGACTGATTGACTTCGCGGGGGTGAGTGATGTGGTGACTATTTTACAAGGCTCAGGACAAGACCGGGTGCCTGACGTGGTTAGCAAACTGGGTCGAAACACACCAGCAGACTTTGTGTTTTTCGACCACTGCAAACAGTGTTACCTTCCCGACTTGGTGCTGTTTGAAAACGCCGGGCTTATAAAAGCAAACACGGTCGTCGTGGCGGACAACGTCGTGTATCCCGGCGCGCCTGACTTCCTTGAGTACGTTGCCACGAGCGCTGGGCGGTACGAAACAACGCTTTTGGACGCGCAGTTCGAGTACGACCAGGTGTGGAACAAAGACTGGGTGCCGCAGCGAGACGCGCTGAGCTTCTCGACACGACTGGAAGAGGCGAGAGAATAGGAAGGTAGCGCGATGTCGGATAACAAAGCACAAAGAGTAGTTTCGTGATTTCGTTGTATCGTCGAACGTTTTCGTGGTTATCACAAAGCGGCACGGCTCAAGTCGTTGCGCCGTGCCCTCACCGCGCGGTGCTAGGTGCGCGGGGTTAACGGTTTCGCGATGAGGTCGAGTACGGGGCCTCGTCACGCGTGTCAGCTAGAGCAAATAACTTCTAGAAAGTTACTTCCTCGTTGGTCAGCTAATTCTGTCAGTGCTCCGGAAACACAGATGGTGTATTCCCGGATGTCAAGTGATCCGGAAACACCACCAGTGTATTCGCGGATGTCAAGCTAATAATGTCAAGTCACCTCTGAAGTTCAATGCATCGCACGCCTCGCACTTGGTTGCGAGCTCATTGCATCCCTCCAAAGTCGAACCCCCCCGTCGGCGCCGCCGGCTGCGCGAACGCGAATTGGTTCGCCCCCGCGTCCAGCGCCGGGGCCAGGTTCTGGTCCTCCTCGTCCTCCAAACCGAAATACTCCTCCATGATTTTCACGGCTTTGTCGTAGATGTCGTTGTTGTTGTGGTTCTGCAAGTTCTCGATTTTCTCTAACCCCTCCGCTTCGTCGATGAGCTGCGCGTACTGGTTCGGCGCGCCCCCCGGCGTGTTCGCCCGCAGCGCTTCCCCGACTTTCAGGATGTTCTCCAAACCCTCCAGCGCCACGGTGACGATACGAGCGTCGCTGCACACGATCAAGTCACACAGCGGCTTGATCGCGCCGCTCGCCACGAGGTACGAGATCTGCTGGTGCGTCCCTCCTGATGTGGCGTTCGACACGGCCCACGCCGCTTCTTTTTTGATGTCAAACTCGGAGTGCGCGAGGAGGTAAATCAGCGGCGGCACGATGTTGGAATCCACGATGGCTTGAATCTGATCCTTGTTCCCCGCGGTGATGTTGGAAATCGTCCAGCACGCTTCTTTTTTGATGGACTTCTTGTGGTCGCTTGTGAGCAGGGCGAGAAGGGAAGGCAGGGCACGGCAGTTGATGATTATCTGGGTTTGGTAATCGTCACCGGTCACGATGTTGCCCACTGTCCGTAGCGCGGGAATCAACACGCTGGCGTGCGTGCTTCCCAACAGCTCCACTAAACGCCGGCACACCCCGGCTTCAATCACGGCTTGGATTTTGTCATTCGTGCCGTCGCTGAGGTACGAAAGCGCCCAGCACGCGTCTGTTAGGACTTCTTCGTCGTTGGAGTGCACCAACCGCGCCAGCGCGGGAAGCGCGTCTTTCAGCTGGTCAAACTGCGGCTGCGGCTTCCCCCGGCAAAAGTTGGAAAGCGTCCACGTCGCGTTGCGAAGCATGGTGAGTTTGCTTTCCGCGTTGAGTTGCTCCAACAGCGGGAGCAGGGCGTTTTGCCCGAGCACCATGTCCCTGCACTTCGGGGAGTCACCCGCGATGTTCCCCAGCGCCCACACTGCTTGTTCCCGGACGTCGTCCGAGGGCGACCGTAGGAGGGCGACGAAAATAGGCACGGCGCCGCTGTCGATCACCACGCCCGTGTTTTCGCTTGTTCCGGACGCGATGTTCGTTAACGCCCACGCGGCTTCGAACTGGAGCTGGGGAAACTCTTCCCGTTTCAGAAACTCCACGAAGTAAGGCACGACACCGGCCCGGATGACTTCCTCAATCGGAGGCGCGCGCTCGATGGAAAGCAACTTCCTGAACTGCGTCGTGGCTTCCAGCTGCGTTTGCGCGTCGTCCGTCTTGACGCCCGCGACCATCTGGGGCAAGGACTCGAGCTGTGAAAGGGGGGGGGACGGGAGGTGGGAACGAGGTCAGTGTTGTGGAAGTCATCACGGTGTCCGATGCGACGCGCTGGCGACGGAATCGGAAGAAAATTCAACCCCTCCGTCGCGGCGGCGAAATAAAAAAACAAGATGATCAGCCTGCAAAAAAAAACAAAAAGGGGGACAAAAGATCCAAAGCCCGTACCTTCGCGGTGCCGCCGCCCCCGCCGGTCATGGCGGTGGAGTCGCTGCCGGTGGACGGGCCGTCCCTGCGTTTGTGGTTGGAAGAGTTTGGGGCGGGGGTTGCGGTCAGCAACTGGGTGGATCGTGGTGGGTGGAGAGGGAGGTGGGCCAGATCTACGGCTGGCGTGCTTTGTTGGGGGAAACCCCCGTGCGCACAAAACAGCCACAGATTCGAAAGATGACGGCGTTCCCGAGGCACGTCCGGGGTGTGGGACGGCGGTTCCCGACCGTACACCGCGGACGATGTTCCGCACGCACTGCGTGTACACACGCCACAGATATCGACTCACCTGCGCTTCTTTTGCATCGCCTCTTCGCGTTTGTCCTTGCGGATCTGGATCATCCCCTCTTCGCGCTTGCGGCGAGCCTCATCCGCATCGGTGGCTTTCTTGAAGCCCTTCTTGCGCGCTTCCGTGCGAGACGAAGGGCGAAGCATCGTGCCACGTCGGGTTCACGAAAGCGACGGGTCAATAGGTTTCGTAGGGCGCAGCCGGTGTCGGCGCGTCGCACTTCTGAGGTGTACGGCGCGAGCTGGACGAAAAGAAAGTGCGGTGGAGGTCCGTCGCCTTGCCAGCTGCGTGGAGGCAGCTTGCCTCATGAGAAAAATTTCGTGCGTTTCCTCGGACAGGCTGTTGTTGCTTTTCAGCACACAACCGAGCGCCGTCGCCGCCGTCGCCTGCTATGACCTCCGCGTCCATCGAGTCCCTGTCTCAGGAAGAGGCCCGACGGCGTGATATCGTCACGTCCCTGCTTCGCGAAGTCCAAAACCTAAACCTGTCTCCCGCGCTGAGGGACACGCGCCTTATTCGTCGTTTCGCGGAGACCAGGGGTTTTGACAAAGGTCGGACGTTGGTGCTGTTGAAGCAATACCACTCCTATCGCGTGGAACGCGGTTTGGACGACGACAGCTTGCCTCGGTCTCCCGGGGTTTCGCACGAAATGCGACAGCGACACACCATGCGTCTGTTGGACCCGAGACACGCGCCGCCGCCAACACAGACGGACCCACAAACCACACAGACTCCACAACAAACACAAGCTTTGACTTTTCTGCAACTCTCCACGCCGTCGCTGTGGCCCACCGCTAGGGACGCGGACGGGTGCCCTGTGATTTACACCGACGTGGCGCAGTACCAGGGAAACGCCAAATTCGTGGAAAGCACGCTGGTTTGGACGTGCGAGCTGGTGTGCCGAGAGATGGATTTGGAGATGGACGAGACCTGCGACGCGACAGTAAACTCTAATCACGGCAAGTTTACGATTTTGCTGGACATGACAAACTGCCACCGCGTGCAACTCCCCGCGCTGTGTCGGCTCGGGGAGATTTTACAAAGAGCCCTGCGACGCGGGTTCCGAGGACGCCTGCACAGGTTCTATATGTACCCCACGGGCAGAAAAGGACGGTTACTGCTACGAGTCTTGAAACCCTTACTGGGACGGTACACGCCGCCGAAAATTAAGCCGCTCGACCGTACGGACCAAACTCAGCTGTACGAAATCTTCGCGCGAGACATTCTTCCACCAAGTCTAGGGGGCACGTCGGAATTGCTTTCCGTGCAGTTCGACGATATCGTCGGTGACGAGATCTCTCTCGAGAGTGACGAGACGACCGAGAGGGACGGGACGCGAAAAAAACAAAACGGGTCGAGTTCCTTTCTTCCTGACGCCGCACACGAGGATCACACTGACTTGAAATGGTTCCTCAAAGTTCCCGCTTTGAATTTCTTCGTGCTGGCGGTGATGACGTTGACGTCCGTTAAGTTCGCGCCGAAAATACCGCCGGATTTGGGGTCACGAAAAGAGAATGCGGTTCTCCTGAAAACGCAAACGCGAACGACTCGCCCGGTGAAAAAAGGTGCTGCAAAAAAACCGCGCCGGTGGGCCAGGGCGGGCGCGACGCTCATTGTGAACGTCTGGACGTGGCGTACCATAGGGTGGGTAGGGTGCGGCATCGAGCGGAGTGGAGCGTGGTCGTTAGCAGCGATGCTCGTCACAGGGGCGTGGAGGGGACGACGCGGGTGATACGATCTTTAGAGAGAGATACGACTAGCGCGGAGTCGGGAAAAGTGTCTGCACGTGTAATCCGGAAAAAGTACCGTAGATCTCCAAAACGCGCTTTTTCATCAAAGTCCGTTCACAATCGGGGGCACCCACGGGGTTGCCTTCGTGGGTGACCTTGTCCTTCGTGGGTGACGATGCTCGTCGCACCGACGGCATCGTGGGTCACGCCTCGCCGCGCGCGCATCAGTGGCGTCCCATCGCCGCGCCCCGCACGTCACGGCACCCCGAACGTGGGTCGCGTTTCTTTTCAAACTCGCCGGGGCATTTCCGAGCGTTGGGTGGTGTGGACCCATCCCCCGAAGGTGAAAAAAAAAGACGGCGATGGCATGACCAAGAAGCAGCTGCGGCAGATGGCGGAACGCGCGGGGATGACCGTGGACGAGCAGATGAGCACGAAACAGCTGCGCGAGGCGATGCAACGCGCGGGGGTCGCGGTGGAGACGCTGGAAAAGCTGCGTGCGGCGGCGAAAAGCGCGGGGGTTGCGGTTGATGAACAGATGACCAAGAAACAGCTCAAGAAAAAAATCGAGGAGGCAGTGAACGCGGAGAAGGAAACGCTCGCGGTGGAGGGCGCGCAAAAGAAGGACAAAAAAGACAAGAAAGCGCGAAAGGAAGCCGCGGATAAGGCGGCGGTGGAGAAAGCCCTGGAGAAGGCGGAAAAGGCGAAGAAAGCGGAGAAGGCGGCGGCGACGATGGACGAGGCGGATGGCTTGGGCGACGCCGGCGCCGTCGCCACGGGCGACGGCGCCGACGATCCAAATCTTCGCCTCAAGCGCGCGATACCAATCGTCGCGTCGCTTCTGGTGCTATGGGTAGCCGCCGTTGCGGTGGCTTTTGACCCACAAACCGCGAAAACATTCGCGCGAGTCGGCGTGTCGCTCATCAAGCGACTCGCCACCGGCACGAAATCAACCGACGGATTAGCGGAGGCGTTTCTTTGCGTGTTTTCCATTCTCGTGTCGCGTCTGTTTCTGGAGAGGTCTACGCGCGCGCTGTACTTCTGGTGGACCACCACGAAGACCTCGGAAAAGACATGGCAACAAAGCTCGCTGCACTGGTTCGTGATGGAAGTGTACGCGCCTATCGAGGTTTTTCTTATCAGCGTCGCGAGCCTGCGGTGCGTGCAAGCGGGGGTGGAGCACTTCGGTTTGGTGGTGCCTGTGACGTTCACGCTGGTGATCGACACGGTGGTACGGGCGGTGCTTGTGCTGGCGTTCTCGCGGGTGTTCCTTTCTTGGCAGCAACGCGCGTACCAAACCCAAGCGGAGACGTATGACCTGCAGGGCGAGACGCTGAAAAGCGAGCGCCTGGCGGGGATTCAGAAACTCTCGACGATCGCGACGTACGTCTTGGCCGCGGTGCTCGGGCTGAAAGTCTGCGGCGTCGACGTCGGCGCGCTTGTCACCTTCGGCGGGATATCAGGTCTCGCCATCGGCCTGGCGGGGCGGCAGATCCTGGAAAACGCGTTCATGGGCCTGATGCTGTACGCCACGGCGCCGTTCAAAAGCGGGGATGAGATTTTGTTTAGCACGAGCCAGGTGCGTATTTCCCAATCACCACATTCCGCCTCCCTGATTGCCCATACTCGTACCAGAAGGGACTATTCCCTCTGACTGTTTGTCCATACATCGCGATATACAAGACTGACACTTTCTTTTTTACAATCTCAGGTGAAGGACATCAAAGGCTACGTGCTCGATATCGGGCTGTTCAGGACCACGATCCGGAGCATGCAACGTGAGGTGTATTACCTCCCCAACTCGCTTTTCAGCACCTTGGCGGTGCTCAACGTGTCTAGACGGGGGAAACACTTCCGTGTGAAGAAAGTGATCGTCGTGCGCCTGGATGACGCCCCAAAACTGTCAAACGCAATGAGCAACTTTCGGTCCGTGGTGAAAAACGACCCACGCGTGGTGCGGTCACTACACCGACGGGTTTACCTAGAATCAGTCAGCACGGAGGGACTGCACGTCAAGATTTCTTTCTTCGTGGAAGCCGTGAACAAAGACCAGTTCTTCGCGATTCAGGGTGACCTACTAAACGCGTTTCTCGAGACGTGCCGGAAAAACGACGTCCGTGTGGCGCCGAAAATTCTAGGTGTCGTGTCCTTGGACGACGAGTCGAAATCTGGAAAAGACGACGCCGCCGGCGCGGAGTCACCCACCGTCTCGGAAGAAGCCGCCGCCGCGCTTGTCAAAGTGGTCAAGGAGAAGGAGGGGAAGGAAAGCGGCCTCGCAGCAGCGCTCACCGCGCTGACCAAGGGGGGGAGCAAGTACGAAGGAGCGGGGTAGCGCGCTTTATTTAATACATTTGCACTTAAAAGCGAGCGTTTCATCAGTCGTTTCATCGAGCTCACTGACGTCGACGAGGCGGCTTTGCGGGGCGGCGGCTGGACTTACTTTTCGTGAAGGAGAGTCGGCGACGCGTTCACGCCTGCCTCAGTCTTCGCGTCGCAGGTCTGACCCCCGCGGCCTTTGTAACACTTGCGCAAGCTCACCCTCGTGTGCGTTCTCGTTCGTGTTCGGTTCCGCCAACGCGTAGGGTTCATCGTTCCCACCGCCCCATCCTCGGGAAAGGGACGCACGCGCCGCGCAAAAAAAGTCGGTGGATAGAAAATGGCCATGCTCGCTTCGACGACCCGCGTCCACGTGCCTTCGGCGCGACTCCTCGCGCCCAAATCGCGCGGTTGCGCGCGAGGCATTCGCCAATCCGGACGTTTCAGTGGCGAATCACGGCGCACCGTGCACCTCACGCGCGCGGTTGCAGACCCCCCCACCGCGGGCCCCGGTGAGGTGGAGCGCGCCCCCGGCAGGGCCAGCGAGCCCGGGCCCGAGGAGGATGCCGCGGAGCTCGCGGCGAGGACAATCGCGCTTGAGCTGGCGGTGATCGCGGACGAAACGAGAGCCGCGGACGTGCGAGTTCTGGGGGTGTCGCGGAAAGTGCACTGGGCGCGGTACTTCATCCTAGCCACCGCGTTTAACCGCCCGCAGATGCAAGCGGTCGCGACGAAGATGCGGGAGCACTTGAACGAAAACCACGGCATGGGTCTCGCCAAGAACGTGACGCAACAGGGGGACTGGGTGTGCGTGGACTGCGGTGAGGTCGTGGTGCACGTGTTCACGCCGCAGTCACGGGAGTTCTACGACATAGAGGCACTGTACCACGACGCGGTGGATGTGGAGCTTCCGTTTGTCACGGAAAGGCCGATGGAGGATGAATTCGAGGTGTTCTGATTGAGGTTTTCTGATTGCGTCACCAAATTACAAGCGCGCGTCGCGGCGAAACGATCGGCAAGCGCGCGCGGCGACGAAACCGGTACCGGAAATAGAAAGCAGCGCGGAGAGGAGAACGAGAGTACTGGAGTACTAGAACGAGAGTACCTTTCGCAATCGCAAGAGCCTTGTAACGACGACAATATTAATCTCACTCCGTGGTTCAACGAGATTCACAACAATCCATCTTTATAAATGTTCTCATCACAGCAGCATGGTGACCGGGTCTTCCATGAACCCCTTGAACGCGCCCAGCCAGGTGGCGCCGTCCGCGCCGTCTATCACTCTGTGGTCGCATGACAGCGTGACATTCATCACCGAGGCCTCTTCGTACCCGGTGCCGTCTTCTTTTTTGACGACCTCCACGCGCGCGGCGCCCACCGCGAGAATCGCGGCTTGCGGCGGGTTGACAATCGCGGCGAAGTTCTTGACGCCGAACATCCCGAGGTTGGAAATCGTAAACGTCCCGCCGATCATGTCGGCGGGTGCTAGTTTGCCTTCTTTCGCCTTACCAGCGAGCGCCTTGACTTCACCCGAAATGCCACTCAGACCTAACCCGCACGCCCCACGCACCACCGGCACCATCAACCCCTGGGGCGTCTGCACGGCGACGGCGACGTCTGCCTTTTTGTACCGCCGGATCTTGTCCCCCATCCAGCTCGCGTTGACCTCCGGTACGGCCAAAAGCGCCTTCGCGGACGCGCTCACCACGAAATCGTTTACCGAGATCTTACCGCCTGCCTTTTGCAAACCCTCGTTCAACTGCGCGCGCAGCGCAGAAAGCGCGTCCATGCGCACGTCAACGGAGAGGTAGAAATGCGGCACCGTTTGCTTGCTCTCCGTGAGTCTCGCCGCGGTGATCTTTTTGATGTTAGTCAGGTTGACGTCCTCGAACGCAGGGAAGAACCTGGCGAACCCGTTTTGGTCACCGGTGACACCGGTGCCGGATGCACCGGTGACAGACCCACCGCCGGTTTCAATCGCCACGACGCCGGTTTCAATCGCGTTTTGAACGTCGGACATCACGACCCGGCCGTTCGGACCGGTGCCGTTGACCAGCGCGATGTCTATACCAGCCGCCTTCGCCATCACCCGCGCCTTTGGGGACGCGAAGACCCGGTCGCCGGAGGTGGGTCGAGGGGGAGACGCAGCGGCGGCAGGGGCAGGCGCGGCAGGCGCGACAGGTGCAACAGGCGCAGCGGGCGCGGCGGGTGCGGCGGGCGCGGCCGCGGTCGGCGCGAAGTCCGCGAACTTCTCGCAGTCCCCCTGTTCCTCGACCATCACGCAGATTATCTCGCCAACCTGCACGTCCTGCGCCCCCGCTTCCACCAAGATCTTGGCCATCCACCCGTCCTCCATGGACTCCAGTGCCATCGTGGCTTTGTCCGTTTCGATATCAGCGATGACGTCCCCGGCTTTGACCTGCGCGCCAGGTGCAACCTTCCACTCCGCGATGGCGCCCTGCGTCATCGTCGGCGACAACGCCGGCATCGTGATCGTCTGGTGCGGAGGGTCTGTTTGTGTCGGGTGGACGATTTTTTAGGGTTTTGTGGGCGACAGTGTTAGTGTCCGGGTTTACGTTGGAAGCGATTGGAAAAGAAAGGTCAGCAACGAGGTTTTCATCACTTAACCCAACCTTATAAAGGCGCGCGCGAATCGAGGAAAACTTTGCCCAAACGTTTTTGCAAAGCGAAGCGTCGGGGATGGATTTCCAAAAATATCTCCGATGGTCGCGCCCCGTGTCCCTTGCCGTCGTTGTAGACCAGAGACTAGAGACTCGAGACACGCGATGCCATCGTGTTGCGCGCAAAGTACGCGCATGCAGGGTGGGGGTGGGTACTATGGATGACGTACATTCCGCCGCCGCGGCGAAGGATCGCCCGCCTTTCCAAGGCGAAGCGTTGGGCGTGACTGGCGCGAACCCACGAACAGGGGAGCCTGATGACCACACCGTGCGACACAACTCCACGGGTTTCCACGACCGCGGCGTCGCCGTTGTCCACGGCGCAGCCGCGGTCGCACGTCGCAGCGCGTTTCGTGTGCTCATTTTAACCAACGAGCGCCCAACCGCGCAACTTGCGCCCTCGAACACTGCGACCCGGACCGATCAGGTGATGACAGCTTTTTGCCAGGCTACACAGGAAAAAAACAAGCGGCCCATCTTCCACGTTTCTGGAAGATTCTGGGCGCGTGAGCCTTCCCTCGTGACCTCGGCAACGCGCCGCAAGGCGGTCGCGGCGTTTGCGGCTTCAACGACCTCGTGTCCCCCCCACTTTACGGGGGAGCGAAGCCGCGTGGCTTGGCGAGCGGAAACCGACCGAATCCGCGCGTTCGGTGGAAGCGCGAAGCGCACGACGGGCGCGCCGCCAGTGCGCGTTGGGGCAACCCTCGGAGTCGTTGAATTTGGATTCAGGCGAGTGAGGGTTGTTCTGCTCTGTCTGGCACCCAAACGCGCGCGCTGGCGACGAGAGGAGAACACACACGGCGGCCTGCGTGATGCCGAGCGATCACATGGACGAGCCGCAGGTGGTGCCTTGGCTGGAGAAGGATGACCTTGCGTATTACGGCCCCTTCAGGTGCGTTGCGTGACCGCGCGCCCCCCGTGGACGCCACGTGGTGAAGAACAATCGACACTGGGCTCGGTGCTTTTCGCGCGCGGAATAAAGTGCCCCAACCATTCGATCGCCCTCCCGTGGACGGGAGGAGTCGAACTGTTCCCACGATCACGGGTGTGCTTGCGTCCGAGTCAGTGCGCTGACACCACATGGGCTCCTCTGCGTTTCCTCTGACCCCGTCACCCAAAACTCCCACGACCGCTCCAGGGACAACGTGCGTTCGTTGATCAAAACGGAAACCGAGCCGGACGATTGCTGCGTGGAGCGGGGTGTGTTGGGGCACACGGTGACCCTAGGGAAGGGCACAACGCACGAATGCAGGTTACGCATTTACGAAGAAACCATGTTGGAAAGCACCAGGGTGCACTGCGATTGCTGCCGTTGTATTGGGTGGCACCACCACCCCGTCACTCGGAAGCAGTACCATTTCATCATCCACACCGATTTCAGGGTGGAGTCGAAACCGGAGTTGCTTGGGAAACGCATTTGCCAGATTTGCACAGCCGCGGCGCCCGCGAAGGACAAGACGTGCCCCGCGTGCGGCGAGAACGACAAAGCCACGTCGATTCTGGATTACCAGACGCACCTGATGCACGGCACGTTGCACGCGAACGGGTGCGGGCACTTGATGCGCATAAACGGCCGCGAAGCGGGGAGTTTGCATCTTTCGGGGCAGCAGCTTATTCAGATTTGGGAAAAACTGTGCACCGTTTTAAACGCCAGGGAGGTCTCCGTGGAGGACGTTTCGCAGAAATACGGCGTGGAGTTCCGGTTACTAAACCCAGTAGCTTGTGGCAAAACCTGGTACGGCACGTACGGGTACCGGTTCGGCAAAGGAAGCTTCGGGAACACCGCGGCGACGCACCAAAGAGCCGCCGAGCGGTTGCGGGGGTTTCCCCTTGTTAGCGTGGCGGCTGACTTTTTAAAAATGGCGAAATCCGAAAAAGGCGGAACCGCGCTTCCCGACCAAGCCGCGCTTGAAGTCATCACGCGGTACCAGGTGCTGATGAAGCAGTACGCGCCTAAAACATTGGGCGGCCTCGTTGCGCTGCTGTTGTTGCTGCAGCGAATCGTCCGCAGAAACGACAAGGCGGAAAAAGAGCTGGTGCTTCGCGAGCGCCGGCGCGGCGAAACGGGACGCGGGGACGGAGGGAAAAAAGGGAAAGGCGCGGCGTCGGACTCGGACGCGAACGGCAACGGCAACGGCACAGACCGGGCGCAACGACGCCGGGAAGAGGAACGAGAGGCGTGCGCGAAACGCAAAGCCGCGAGCTCGCTTTTCGAGCCTCTGAAGTTTGAATCCAAAGCCACCAAGGCGTCGAAGCTGGGACACGAAAACAAAGGCGGCGAATCCTCAAAGAAAAACCGTGTCATGTCCGCGGCGAAGCCGCGCGTCACGCCGCTTCGCCCGCTTCGCCCGCGAGGCGCGGACGGGCTGGTTCCCTCTACTGATGAACACTTCGTAGCGGAACCCGCGCCCGCGCCCGCGGAGGCGAGGCGACAGTTTGGGGCGAAACACGAAGAAAAAACACAACACCGGGAACGCGGCGATTTGAAACCGGTTGAGTCGCAACAGACCGTAAAGGTCGAGCCGAAAGTCGAGCCGCTCGCGCCGACGCCGGTGGCTAAGAAAAAGCCCACCAAACCTGACCCGGACCCGGAGTCTCCGAAAAGCCCATCGGCCGGCTCGCGATGGAGCGAACAGCGAATAGAAACCGCGTGCACCGCGTGTGTCGAGGTGCTTCGCGAGGCGAACGGGCGGTGGATGGCGAGGCGCGACGTTCGCGGCGCGGCGAGGGAAAAAGGCGTCGGCGACACCGGTTTGCTGGACCACGTCCTGAAAACAATCTCGGACGCCAAAGTCACGCTTTGCGTGGTGGACAAACACAAAAACACAACAGGTACGTGTGTTTGGGACGGTTACAAGTAAACTTCCGGGAACTACTCAAGCCCCCATGTAGTCGCGTACGTTTACGACTCAACCCGCTCGGATGGAAATCGGGAAAAAAAAAAAAACCGAAAAAGCGCCGGGGATGACGAAGACTAGCCAAATCGTACGCGAGGCGGCTTCGAATCTCGAACGCCACCTGCGGAGCGATGTCGAAAATTGACACGGCGTCGAGAACAAGGAAACCGACCCGCGCGCTTTTTTATCTTTTTGTTTATCCTGATGTGATCCACGCGACTTTCTCTCCCCTCGCCGCCGTTGTCCGAGACTGACCTTTTCTTTGTCTCTTTCTTCGTCCTGTCCTCAAAAAAAAAAAAACGCAGGCCCGCAAATCAAGGCGAAAGTGCGTCGCCGCCAGAACGCCTCCACCGGCCAGCTGGAGTACCACCTAGACAAGGTGGAGGGCATGCGCAAGATGCGCGCGAGGGTGGTGCCTCCGAAACCGAAACAGGCGGATCTATCCCCCGTGGTGGTGAAGAAGCAAAAGGAAAAGGCGCCGGAGACGTCAAAGCCGGCCAAACCCGAAACCGGCGGTCTCCAAAAGAACAAAAACCTCGCCGCGCCCAAAACAAAACCCGGCGCCACGGGCGAACGCCGCGCCGCAGAGGAAGCCGCAAGGCAACTCTCAAAATCCGACCTGGACCGTGACGTGAAGGTCGTGTACAAGACGTTGCTGGAGAGCTACTTGCCCGCGCGAGCTTTGGTGCCGGGCGCGGGTAACGGAAAGAGCGACACCTCAACTTCATCCAAAAATGATTCCAAGTCCTACCTCGGTTTCGATTTGATCGAGTGCGCGCGGGTGTTGTTGGACACGAAGCAGTTCGTTAAGACGTACACGTCGGTGGAGAAACTTCTTGCGATGAAAGCGCCTGTGAAAAGCGCGGTGGGCAAAGCAACGAGGGTCATGGTCACCGCTGTTATCGACTCCAAGCACAAAGGCCCGAAGGTAAGCGGCATGAACGGAGGGAGCGACGCTTTTCTGAAAAACAAAAGCAAAGCGGAAAAAGCCAAACGCGCGCGAAGCAAAACGTACGGCGTGGAAACGAAACCGCCGCCTGAGGTTGTTCTGGTCCCCCCTGATGCGACCTTAGGTGAGTTGAAACAGTGCGCCACCAAGTGCTTCCAGCACCTGTACGTAGTGCTAGGGAAGTTCAAGGTCAAGGCTGTGATTGGTTTCGAAAACGTCAAGGATGGCACGAAGATCGGGAAAAAGTTGGGTGGTAAAAAACTCCTAGTGCACGGCGAAGGCGCGGACCTTGAATCGGAGTTCCGGTACCAGGGAGGCCTGGATCAGTGGACCGTGCGTTGTGTGTGTGGAACATCCGACGACGACGGCCAGCGCATGATCGCGTGCGACAACTGCGAGGTATGGATGCACACGCGGTGCGTCGGCATCGGCGACGACAAAGGAACGCCGCGGCGGTGGACGTGCGTGGACTGCGAAGCCGAGGCTGTTTTGGAAGCGGCGAAGGCGGCCAAGCTTGGGAAGGGGCTGGGAACGAAAAGAACCACGCCGTACGGGGGGAAACACCAGGCGCAACCAGTCGCAAAGAAAAGCAAGCCGACCCCCGCGCCGGTGCCACGTAACAGGCCGCCGCCCAAAGCGCGCAGGCCGCCTCCGGAACGCGTCATGCCGCGGCGCAAGGGGAGCGCGAGATGAGAATGAGAAGTATGAAGCGGGGTATCTGCGAGTATTAAGCCAGCGGTGTTATTTTTGTCGATGGTGTCGAGAAATACACCTCCGTGTTTCGCATCAAACGCAACTGCTGGATCCGGAACATGGAGTTCGACTTCACCGGGTTCTCAGAGGCGATTCGTCAAAACGACGGCGCGTCGTCGCCGCTAATCGAGCGGTGCGCTGTTAAGTGCACCGGCGCCGACGCGGTGGTCGTCGCGGGAAACTCGTCCCCGACGTTCAGGGACGTTTCTTTCGAAGCCAAAAAATGCGGCATAAGAGTGTGTGACATGAGTAAATGCGACATACGTTCCGCGCGTAAAGCGTTGTGATACGCGTCCGTAGTTTTGCGATGTTAAAACTGGCTGTTTGCACACGCGAGTCTCTTCTCTCTCCTTTCTTTGAATTGAAATAAATGTCCCGGTTTCCTTTTAGTACTTCTGCGCGGGCTTGGCCTTGGCGTACGAGCTCGGCAGCATCGCGAACTTTTCCCACTTTGGGACGTACGCTCGTTTCGAAAAGTTATCGTAGTCATTGGCTTCGATGGAGTCGAGGATTTTGCGGTACACATCAAGCGCGCTCCACACCGGCCACCGCGCGTCCGCGTGCAAGCAGTTCACGCCATCTTCCGCTTCCTGGAACACCTCCCTGGCGCGTGCGATTTGGAACTTCATGAACGCCTTCCACCGGTCGTCGACTTTCCCCGTGCTCGGCGAGTACAGGCCGCCTCGGATGATCTCTTCCTCCGTGATTCCAAACTGCGCGAGTTCGTCGAGGGGGACGTAAATACGGTTACGCGTTTGCACGTCCTCCCCGACGTCGCGCAGGATGTTCGTCAGCTGGTTCGCTAGCCCCAGGGATAGGGCGGCGTTGTACACCTTCTTCAGGTCGCCCTCGAAGTCGTCGTCGCAGCCCATGATAGGCATGGACATCAAACCCACGGTGCCGGCGACCCGGTAGCAGTACTCGTAAAGCTCGTCGAAGGTTTGGTACCGGGGTTTCACCAGGTCCATGCGCATGCCGTCGATCATGTCTCTGAAGGGCTGGATGTCGACTGGGAACTTGGAAACCGTATCAGTAAGGCACGCGTCGATGACGTCCATCGGCCGGCCCTCAAACACCGCTTCCAGCCGCCGTTCCCACTGGTCAAGCGCTTCGGGCGTGATGTGCGACGCGTTCGGGCCGTCCACGAGCTCGTCCGTGCGCCTGCACCAGACGTATATCGCCCAGATCGCCCTTTGCTTTTCCGGGGTCATCAGCTTCGTGCCCAAGTAGAACGTCTTGGCGTACTCCGCGGTGACTTCGCGGCACCGCTCGTACGCGTCGTCCAGCGTGTCGGGTCGAATCTTAGGCGGCGGTGTGGTGATGCCGCTGTTCTGCCTCGCCACGCACGACTCCAACGCGAACTGCTCAACCTCCCTGCCGTTGGATGCGACGACGTCCTCAGGACGACGCTTGTACGTCGCCTGCTTCGTCGTCGGCTCCATCAGGCTCGCGTGAGGCACGGCGGCGCCGCGCCGGGCCACCACGCCGTGAGGCTTGCCGGCGTTTCCGATTGCCCTTGCGGAGAACACGGCGCGCGCCGGGTTCGCCGCACCGCGCACGACGCGAGCGCCGGCGGTCGTCGGGGCGCGCTCGGCTCTACCAGAGACACTGCACGGCCCCGCGAAACGCGCCAGGGAGACGCACGCGGAAGCCATGATGCCGGGGGTAAGGTGTGTTGCGCTTACGTTAAAGGCACGTCACGTTCCGGTTTCCGCGATGGATAAAACTGAATCCGAAAGCGAAGCGCGTTACGGCGACGACGGGGACGGTGGTTTACGGAACAGCAAACGAAACGACAATCGCGTGGTTGGCGCGACGAAAAAGTCACGGGTTCGGCTCTACCGGGGCGGTTACGGGAACCGGGTCGCGCGCGTTGGGTTGTGCGGAAGTCGGGGCGTGATGGTCGAGGGGCGAAATCGAAAACCGCTTTTTTCGTTTTTTGCGTGATCTCTTCTGCGGTTGCGGAAAAGCGCAAAAAACATCTTGAGGCGCAAAACAAAGACCGCAAACGTTGCTTTATTAGTCACGAACTTATGCAAACACACATGTAGGTCTGATGACTCCCAAATCGTCCACATAGTGGCATTGAGTCGAAGTGCGACACGACGCGACGACGGATGACGAAAGTTAGTTCTCCAATGCACGAGAAGGAAAAGAGCTCAAAAAAGCTTTAAATTTACAATAATCACCCCCGGTGCTTACGCCGCGGACGCGTCCAGCGCGGCTTGCGCCCCCTTCATCTTTTGCTCCATCCGCGCCATCCGCTCATCGCTATCGTCGAAGGCTTCCATCTTCTTCACGTAATCCGGAACGGGGGCGTTGTCCAGGAGATAGTCCGAAAGAAACTGCCGCGGGTCGCCCGGGCGCACTTGCGATTAATAAAAAAAAGCGTCAGTCGGAGAGTCTCTCGAGTACGGGTGTACTTCGTGATGTGTATATCCGGGATTGGGTAGTTCCGCCCGTGGTGTGGCTTTCAACCTGTACTCCATAAAACGCAGGCAACAGTGCGTTTGTGCTGTATTACGCAGTTGCCAGTACGCCGTAAATGATACGCAAAGAGGGTCCGTAAACAGCGCGCCTGGATTTGGGAAACGTACCTTTCGCCATGGCGCACATGCCGTCGTGTAACACTTTCAATATCCCGACGCTCTCCAGGTACTCCCTGGCCCCGACACCGACGCCTCCGGTGGGTCGGGAAAGCCGGGGGGGTGCGCTTTGCGGGGTCCACTTCCGGATCACATCGCTCGCCATGACAAAAGGCTCCTCCGGCCGCTGCGCGCTCAGCGCCCGCAACGCGTGGCGCACCGCGACTTGGATGTGCGTGGCGAGGTAGGAATGCACCGGTGTTTTCTTGGCGAACAGGGATTCGCTCGGGTCACTGGCAGGCGCGATGTTCTCCTTCGTGAACGGTCGTGGGTTGGGCATCTTCGCCGCGACCGGGACGGGGGGGGCGACCGCTGGCGCCGCCGCGGCGACCGCGGTGGGAACGGGCTCGGGCGATGGCGCAGGGGCGGCATACTCGACAGCAGCCTCGGGTTCCGCGGCGGGTGCCTCGGGTTCCGCGGCGGGTGCCTCGGGTTCCGGCTCGGGTTCCTCTACGGGGGCTTCGGGCTCGGGCTCGGGCTCGGGCTCCGCCACAGGCTCGGGCTCCGCCACAGCCTCGGGCTCGGGCTCCAATTCGGGCTCGCCGGATGTCTCGGGCTCGTTTATGGAATCCGATGTCACCGCGAGCTCGTCCGAGGTCCCGACCTCCTGCGCCTCCATGTCGTCGTCCACGGGGGGGGTGGGTGGGTCGTCGGACATGACGTGCGACGAATGCGCCGTGTCGTAGGCGTGCGGGTGTCGAAGCGCGCTGTGTGTGTCGCTCTTGACGATGTAAATGTAGTTCCCCTTTTCTCTTTTTCGGCAAAAAAAGTGCCTCCAGCCGTTTCTCTCGGTGAAGTTGAAGGAAACGGCCTTTGCTGACCGGCCATCGCACCGGATACTCCGGTCACCAGCAAGGGGTCAAGCGATGGCACATGTGCTGCACTGCACGCCTGCACCAGACAAATCTGCACTTCGCTTCGAAGACTACGACCGCCGCCCTCCACATTTCAGAGTCGGCCGCGCACACGCGCCTCGGTGGTGCGATGGAGGCGGACCCGTTTTCCCGCGCGCTCTCCGCTCTGGCGTCCCCGAGCATCGACCCCAACGCGCGTCGCGACGCGGAGACCTTCGTCACCGCGGCTTCTGAAGACCCAGCGGTGGTGTTGGCGCTGCTGCAGCATCTAGATCCTGGCGCGCCAGTTCCCGTGGCGCCCGAGACTCGCCATCTCGCCGCGGTGCTCCTCGCGACCGCGGCGGGAAAGCACTGGCGCGCTTTAGACGATGCCAGCCGGAAAGCGACGCAAACGAGCGTACTCGCGGCGCTGGCCAACGCGGAGGATCCCGCCACCCTACGCGCCCTGGCGCACGCCGCGGATGTGGTGGCGCAATCCTCCACGACCACTGGGACGGCGTGGGACGACTTGTTGCCGTCGCTCAGCGAAGCCGCGCGGTCGCCGAAAGACGCGCACCGCGAAGCCGCGTCGTTGCTTCTTGGTAACTTGGTGGAATCCATGGGGAATCATCTCAAAGACCACCACCGGTCGTTGGTGGATTTGTTCGTCGAGGCGAGCAAGGATGAATGCGATACCTCAAATCAAACAAATCCAAACACGCGACGACGCGCGCGGAGAGCGGCGCTCGGCGCGCTCGCGCAGCTCGCCACCGCGGTGGGCGAGGGGGGGGACTTCCCTCTGGTTGCCGAGCTCGCGCCACGAATCCTGGAACGGTGTCTGCACGCGGCCGTGGAGTATTCTTCTTGTGGCGATTTGGTGGGGGTAGCGGCGACGCTCAGGGCGCTCGCCGCGGCAGTCGCCGTGGACGCCGACGCGGTGTTCGGTCACGATTTGCAGTTGCTCTATCCCGCCGCGGAAACGACGCTCGCGGTTGCTACCCGAGGATACGTAGGAAACGACAACAGGGTTGTCGCCAACGCCGACCAAGACTTAATCGACGACGCGCGAGCCGCGGCGTTTGAAGCCCTGGAAGCCCTGGTGTCCACGCACTCGGGGGCGCTTGACGAACCCGTGCCTAGCGTCGCCGCCGCCGCCGCCGCCACGGGCGTCTCCGCGTCGCACGCGCCCCCAACCATCGCGGCGATGCTTCTGCCGCCGCTGTGCGCGGCGGCGAGGGACGACGGGGCGCCACCGGGTTTCGGGAACGACGACTCGGAAACGGTGGGCGTCGCCGCGGCTGCGCGAGCGGCGTTGCGTCAGTGCGCGCTTCGGTTCCCGCCCTCCGTGGTGTTGCCGCAGGTGTTGGGACCGGTGGTCGAGGCGGGTTCTTTGAACAAAACCCCCACGGCCGGCGCCCTAGGCGCGTTCGCCGTGGTAATAGAGGGGTGCGCGCATGACGTTGCGGATGACGATGCAACCGTGCGTCACATCCTAACGGCGCTGCGTTGCGGCGTGGAGAGCGGCGACGCGTCCACTTCGCGAGCGGCGGCGTTGGTTTTGTCGGAGCTCACGGAACACGCGGGGCACGCGTTGGCGTCGCTTCACGCAACGCAAGTCGCGAGCCTGTTGGTGGTCGCGATTCGCGTGTCCACGGACGCCGAGTCTCGACTGGGCTTAATCGATGGTGCCAATGATGCCATTGATCTCGTGGAGGGGTTCGCCGCGCCCGCGCACGCCGCGACGGTTTCCTTCGTCGAGAACTGCGGCGACGAAGAGCTGGATCCGGAAACGTGGAGAGCGCTCGCGGGGAGTCTGGTGGGCGGCGCGTGCGCTGAGTCGACGAGGTCGCGTGGACGAGCGCGGTGTCTCGGCACGCTCGCCGCGGTGGCCACCGCGGCGGCGTCGCAGTTTGAGCCGTACGCGGGGGAGACACTTTCTGCGTTAGCGAAGCTCGCCGGCTCGGGAACGGCGCCGGGGGAAGAGGCGGCGGATGCCGTTCGAGCACGCGCGCTAGCGGCGATGGCCGCCGTCGTTGCGGCGACGGGCGAGCACGCGGCGCCGGCCGGGACGGTGGACGCGCTGTTGGACGCGGCGACTCGGCGGCTTTCTGAGTCAGCTGCGACATCGTCTTCGACTTCAAGAGAGTGCTCGCTTCGAGTTTTCGCGCGGCTCGCCGTGGCGCTGGACCGGAGGTTAGCCCCGTGGCTCCCGGGCGCGACCGCGGCTGCGATTGCGGTGCTCGAGGTATCCGTCGGCGCGGAGGCGGCGCCGGGAGGCGGCCGTCGCGGGCGAACCGCGGTTACCACCGGAGATATTGGCGAAGCAATTGCGGCAGCTGAAACACTTGGCGCCCTGGCGAACATGTGCGGCGCCGCGACTAGAGGGACATCGGCGCAAGTACTCGCCGCGCTCGTCGCCGCGGCCGACCCGGAAGGGTCTGCGCCTCCGGCCCTAAGAATCGCCGCGCTCCGCGCCCTGGAGTTTGCGACGCACCCGGCTGATGAGGACGCGGAGACGGGTACTAGCGCGATGGTCGCCGTCGCGCCGGAGGAGGCGGCGGCGCTCTTCGTGGATACCACGCGCGCGCTCGCGGGTTCGCTAGCACGAGACGAAGCCCCGGAAGCAGCTTTAGCCGCGGCGGCTTCACTCGAAACCGTGGCGGAACGGTGTCGCGGTGTCGCCGTCGCGCTCGCAGCGGCGCCGGCATTGTCATCCGCGTTGACCGCAGCGGTGGCGGAGGCGGTGCAGGCATGCGACGCAGTGCGGGAAGGCGTGTCGAATTGCCAGGCCGAACTCGCAGACGGTGGCGGGGGGGGGCACGCAGGAAGGGACGGGGAAGACACCGTCGACATCTTTTTCGATTTGGAGGACCAGGCGAAACGGGTGTTAGCGAGGCTCAAGTAGCGGAGTAGCGGAGATATTACAGTAGAGTAGTGAATTGGCTTTTCTTTTTATAAAAAAAGAAGAAGTAATAAACGTCTTGCTACTTCACTTGTTTATCTCGATTCATATCGTCTCGTATCAGGTTGCGTATCGGCTCAGGGTCATGGGGCGTCTCGAGGAAGGAAAACACGGGGGTGGGGTCGTCGACGCTTAGGCTTTCTTCTGCTTTTTCGGCCTGTTGTATCCTTTGTGGTACTCTTTCTGGAAGTTCTGGTAGCTTTCTTCCTTGCAGTGGCATTGGTGGCAAGTCCAGCCATCGGGTACGCCGTCGCAGGGGTGCCACTTGCAGGTCTTGATAGACGGGCAGCTCCCGCACGTCCTCCCCGCTTCGTCCGCGAGTTCCAGCGACTGCGAAAAATAAAAAATCAAACGACGCGACGTCAGCGAAACGGTTTGCGACGGAACATCGAGGGAGGGTTGGGGAAATTGGGGAATGCGCACCTCTTTGTCGTAACACGAGCAGCAGAACCACAGTTTCTTGTTGTCCGTGTCGCACTGCGAGTGGTACCACTTCATCACGTTGGACGCGCCCTTGCCGCACCCGCTGGGGCCGCACACGTGGTCGGGGGGCGTCCTCTGTAGTCTGCTGCACTTTTCGCAGACCGGTTTGTTCGTTTCGATCTTGCTGGCGCCCCAGTCGCTGGTCTGGTCGGTGCCGCAACCTGAGCAGAGCAGCTCGATTTCCTGTGAAGGAATGTTCGAGGGTTGGTTCTACACGCACGTGATAGACACACAGCATGAAAGAGGAAAGGCCGTGGGCATCGCGACGTACCTGGTCGGTCCACCTTTTGGCCCTGCGTTGTAACGTTGGGTCCCTCCTGTTGACGCGGACGAGCGAGACGCTTTTAGTCAGCTTTTGCGACAACGCCGCGAAGGAAGAAGAACAAGGGTCGGGGAAAAGAAACCGTTAAGCGCGGAGAAGGAAAACACGTACCAGGGCTTGCCACCAATGCCCGCCTTCTTGGGCGCCACTGGATCGGTATCGGGCGTCGCATCCACCGGGCACGGTTCGCAGCACATGGGCTCGTCGTTCGCCGCGGGCGGAGCGCTTTGCGTCGTTCCGACGGCGACGAGTTCGTCCGCCGCCGTCTTTCGGCGCTCGATCGCAGCGGCGGCGTTGGCAGCCTTGGCCACCCGCCTCGCGCGTCGGTCTTCGTGGATCTTTCTCCAGTGCTTCTTGCACTCTTCGTTCCACTGGACCGGGTCGGTGTGCCGGAGCGCCTGCGACGCGAAAGGATGCGGATGAGGAAATCGGGAAAAAAGTCAGATCTGCACTGCGAGCGTCGCGTCGCGAGCGAAAACGCACAGCTGTGCGCCGACGCCCGCGATTCGGTTCGAGAAAAAAATGGGACATCGCGGGGCGGGTTTTCGACGTACATCCAATCAAATAGCGCGCTCGCGCGCTTCCGGGTCCTTCTCGTACTTGGAATCGAGGGTCTCCAGGGTGGTTCCCGGCCCGGTAGCCGCGGCGCCGGACAGCTGTGCGTTTGCGGGCTCGACACGGGGGCACTTAGGCGGTCCTGGCTTTGGGACGTCAGCAACGTCGGTGTAGTCCACGGCCTTGCGGACGCGGAGGACCGTATCGAAGTTGGGGTCCGGCTGGGTAGGCTTCCCCTTGGGGTTGCGGCGCTTGACGGGCATGAAGGAATTGGGGTTCTTGGACCCGCCGGCGCCGCCCGCGGGCGCCCGCGGCGGGCGTCGTGGGCAAGCGGAGTTTCGACCCGAGAGTGGGCAGTCCCAAGCGGAGCATCATCTCATCATTCCGGGCGATGCGCTCGGCAC
>Ga0307488_10001080_pt1 | contig 22859 bp, 25 predicted proteins | sample SB02metaG_FD_202248 | JGI IMG/M metagenome (GOLD analysis project Ga0307488, IMG submission 202248) | Sea-ice brine microbial communities from Beaufort Sea near Barrow, Alaska, United States - SB 0.2 | ecosystem: Environmental > Aquatic > Marine > Coastal | place: USA: Alaska | collected... | reverse complement strand
TCCTGGAAAAACACAGGTCATATAAGTAGAAAATGCTATTTAGTTACGAATGGACCGGGTACAGAGTCTGTAACGCCTACTTCAGGGCTAGATGATAAATTTGACAATTTTAATTATACAAAAGAAGAAAGTGAAACAGGATATAAAAACTTTTGTGTAATTAGATGTAAAGTTAAAAGTATTGAGTGGTTATACTTAGCGGCTAAAGGTCATCGTAGAGCTATATTTGATTTAGAAAATAATAAAAAAAATTGGTTAGTACCTTAATTTTTATTTAGCTTTTTCAATTAGCGCATCAAGTCTATCTTTAGATGAGACCTTGAAAATATTATCCATGTAAACTATTTGTGTAGGAAATTTACCCGGATCTTGACCTTTCTGCCAATTTGGATCTTCTCCGATTACTTTTAGATATCGTGTAATTCCAGTTTGATATAAACCTGCTTTAATATAATGCCCCTTACCTGTTGAGCCAGCAGCAGTTTGATCTTCTTTTATGTCAACTTTTAAATTTTCATTAACCCATATTTTTATAAAACCTTTTTTTTTATTTGTTGTAAATTTGCCATTAATTATAAAGTCAGTCCATTTACCTTTCATGTCTTCAACATCGATTAACGTATGTTTACTTATAGTTTTGTAATTATTAAAACGATAATAGAAAAGAGTTCCCCAGGTATCTTGGATCTTTAAATTAGGACCATTACCAGATCCACTATAAACTTGATAAAAAGAAGTAACTGTAGGTGAAATAGTTTTGTAGTTGTTCGGTAAAAATAAACTAAATGAAAGCCAAACCTCTCCTGCTCCAAATCTAGATTTATATCCACTTAATTCACTTCTGACTCTATCGCCACCTTTGCCTGTACCACTATAACTGTTTCCACAATCTGTATAAGAGCCATCTCTATCTTTTCCGCAATCGAATGGTAATGCTACAAATTTATATGATTTTTTTCCTATGACAGGTTCCCCAGAGTCTACTTTGACTGTCTCATATGACTTTCCTTCTTTACCTGCATAAACGCTAGGTTTAAATTGTATATTTGTTATGTCTCTATTTGCATACGCAAAATTAGTAAAAAAAAAAATGATTAAAATAATTAACGAACTATATTTTATATTTTTTATAATTTTCAACATAATGTTTGGCATTTTCTTTAATTTCTTCAACTTCCTTGTCTGTAACTTGTCTGATAACTTTTCCAGGAGAACCGATGACTAATGATCGATCTGGTATTGTTTTATTTTCTGGAATTAAAGTGTTAGCACCTATAATGCAATTTTTACCAATCTTTGTTTTGTTTAGAATAGTACTTCCTATACCGATTAAGGTATCATCTCCGATTTCACAACCATGCAACATTACCATGTGTCCAACAGTTACATTTTTTCCTAAAATCACTGGACATCCTGGGTCTGTGTGAAATACGCTTCCATCTTGTACATTAGATCCTTCTCCGATCGTGATAGGTTCGATATCTCCTCTTAAGACGACATTGAACCATATGTTTGCATCTTTTCTCAAGATAACTTTTCCTATTAAGACTGCGTTACTAGCTGTCCAAGAATCTTTGTCTAGTATGGGTGTGCTGCTTTCAAATTCATAAATCATATAATTGCTGTAATTTCATATTAAAATATTTATAATATTAAACCAAGAATAAAACTTATCTAATGTTTGTAGTAATAACCAGAAATTTTCCACCTGATATTGGCGGTATACAAAGTTTAATGGAGGGCCTTTCTAAAGGTTTGGCAAAGCATGGGCCTGTAAAAATTTTTGCTGATGAGTATCCAAATTTTATAGATTATGATCAAAATTCTAGTCTGGAAATTCAAAGAATTGGTGGTTTTAAAATTTTTAGAAAATTCAGAAAAGCTTACAATGCTAATGAATACTTAAATAATAATAAGGTTAAAGCTATTTTTTTTGACCATTGGAAAAGTCTTGAACATATAGATACGAAACATTTAAATGCTAATCCTAATTTCTGTTTAATTCATTCTAAAGAAATTAATCATCCGCTTGGAGGTTCTTTAAATAATCGAATGAATAAAGCTTTTAAAAAAGCAAAATTTATTATCGCAAATTCTAAGTATACGAAGCAACTTGGTATTAGTATGGGATTAGAAGAAAACAAGATTCATACTATTCATCCAGGAACAAATTACCCAATTAAAATAAGTAGTAATAATAAATTGAATGCACAGAGTAAATTTGGTGCGTCTTTTCCTAGAATCATTACAATTGCTAGACTTGATAAACGAAAAAATCATCAAAATATATTAATGACTATTAAAAATTTAATTCCTGCATATCCTGATATTAAGTACATCTGTGTTGGAAATGGAGATGAAAAAAATAACCTAGAAAGTTTAAGAAAACAATTAAGAATTGAAAAACATGTAACTTTTTTATCTGGAATAGATGAGGGTTTAAAGGTTGCTCTACTTAATGAATGTGATTTATTTTTGATGCCTTCAGTAATCTATAAAAAGTCTGTTGAAGGATTTGGAATTTCTTTCATAGAAGCTGGAAGCTATGGAAAAGCCTCTATAGGGGGAAGGGATGGTGGTCAAGCTGATGCAATAGAAGAAGGTAGAACTGGATTTTTATGTAATGGCAATGAATTAAACTCTATTTACGAAAGTATTTTAAAATCACTTCAAAATGAAAAATACAAAGTATTAGGGCTGCAAGCTAAAGAGTTTTCAAAAAAATTTCAATGGGAAATTATTGTCAAACAATATTTAAATCTAATTTAATATTTTTTTGACTTCTTCCATAACTATTTCAGTTTTTAGAAGACTTAAATTTTTAACCGAAATAGACTTAAATTTTTCTGAAACAATACTTACTTTGTGAGCTGAAGTGTGAGAACCAAACAAAACTAATCCATGTTTATTCATATGACTACAAATGTGTGCGGGACCAGTATCATTTGCAATTACAAAGCTTGCATCTTTTATTAAACTAATAAGCTCATTTATTTTTAAAGATTTTCCCATATTTAAAATTACTTGGGCGTTGAGTGATTTGGACTCTTCAATTTCTTTAGGTCCTGGGGCTATAATGATATTGTATTTATTACCATATTTTGCTTTGAGTTGAGAAATCAAAATAGAATAATAGGGCCATTTTTTAAGTGTTAGCTTTGGAGAACAAAAAGGAAAAATTAAAATATATTTTTTGTTTATATAATCTTTTGTGATGTGCCTAATATTTGAAGCAGCCCAATTTAAATTTGATTTTTTAACATTTTCAGTTTTTACACCGCTTCTTTTAAGTTGAATTTCCATTCTTTTTAAAACTGGCTCTTCATCAAAATCTGATTTTAATTCTCCTGGTTCAAGTACAGTTTCTGTTGAAGACCACTTAACTGATTTTAAAATATATTTACGATAAAATTTTGTCCTACTAGAGTTCTGCAAATCAAAAACGTAGGAAAAATTATAAGAAGATAATTTTTTTTTTAGTTTGTAGAGGTAAAATAAATTCCATCTGGGAAATCTTTTGTCTATAATAACACTGTTAACATAAGGGCATTTATTCATAAAATCAAAATATTGATACGTAGTTAACAGCACTATATTTGATTTTTTATTAAATTTTCTAATATCTTCTAAGGCTCCATTCGCCTGAATTAAATCACCGAGAGAACCATGTTTTATAATTAGTATATTTGACATTTTTTTAACTATATAAATTTAAATTTATAGTATATTCAAGAAAATCATTATGAATGACAAATTAGACAAAATATTGGCCGAAATTTCTATTGGAGAACTAATAGATAAAATCACCATATTAGAAATAAAAAAAAATAAAATTACTGATAATGATAAACTAAAAGATATAGAAAAAGAACTTTTATCACACAACGCTACCTTTAAAAGGGCAATACCTGAATCATCCAAAATTCAACCTCTGATCGATAATCTAAAAACTATTAACCTAAAACTTTGGGACATAGAAAATGAAAAAAGATTGTCAGAAAAAACTAAAGACTTTGGTAAAAGATTTATAGAATTGGCTAGAAATGTTTATATTGAGAATGATGAAAGGTCTCGAATTAAATTAGAAATTAATAATATTTTAGGATCAAATATTAAAGAAGTTAAATCTCATTACTAATCACTTTTAAGACTAGGAATTCTTTTTCTCAAATCTTTAGAACTTTTTGGATCGATATTAGCTGTAATAACACCAGTTCGACTTTTTAATTCCTTTAAAATTTTTCCATCTGGAGAAACAATCAAAGAATGTCCATACGTTTTTCTTCCGTTCCAATGAGACCCGCATTGTGCTGGTGCAAAAATATAACAAAAATTTTCTATAGCTCTAGCTTTTAATAAACTGTGCCAATGTTTTTTTCCTGTAGTTTCTGTAAAAGCTGAAGGAACAGAGATAAATAAAGATCCTTTTTTTGAAAGCTTTCTAAACATGATAGGGAAACGTAGGTCATAACAAATTGAAAAACCTAATTTACCCCAGGGCAAATTAGCAGTCTTGAGTGATTTACCAGGAGAAAAAGTTTTTGATTCAGAGTATTTTTCTTTTTGACTGAGTACCACATCATACATATGTATTTTGTCGTAATAGGTCCCAATTAAACCTTTAGGATTAATTAACACTGATCTATTTATAATTTTATTTTTTTTTTTAATTAAAACACACGTTAAAATCCATTTTTTATATTTTTTAGCTAGTTCTTGAATACCCCTTAAATAGATATCTTTTTTCATGGTAGTAGCGGTCTGCAATAATTCGTTTTTATTTAAGCCAAATAAGGAAGATGTCTCAGGCGTAATAATAAAATCTGAATTTTTTTTTATAGCTTTTAAAATTAATTTTTTGGAAATACTTAAGTTTGTTTTAATATCTTTACCAGAACAAATTTGAATACAGGAAACTTTAAACATTTAATAAAAAAAATTTAATATTTATTTCATTATAGATGATGCAAAATTCCAGTTACAATCAAAACTAGGTATATGAACACCTGAAATTTTAACATTCCCAAAACTTTTTTCTAAAACATTACACCAGTTTTCAACTTGTTTAGGTTTTTTATCCTTACTTCCAACTTGTGCAGTAATGACCCCACCTTTTTTTAAGATTCTTTGCAGACCTTTCATGTTTTTTTTAGCAAGATCTATACAGTATTGATCATCATTTAAGTCTACAAAAATTTTATCGTATTTGGAGTCTTCTACAGATTTAATACTCTCGAATGCATCGCCCCAAAAAGTGTTTACGGTATTACTTTTTTTAACTTTTGAGCAAACTTTAGGTAAATGTCTATAACAAGACTCAACTATCTCAGGGTCAAGTTCATACCAGTCTATATAGTTAGTATTATTTTCAAGGCATTCTCTAGCCACCCCACCGTCTCCTCCACCAATAATAGCAACATTATTATTTTTCTTACTCAGATTATAACTAGATTTAAAAAAAGTAGAACTATAAATTTTTTCATCTTTTTCAGCTACTTGTATTTCATGGTCAATAAAAAGAGCATTACCAAATTCTTCTAAATTCATAACTTCAACAAATTGACCGACTTTAGATGTAAAAGTTTCCAATATATTATTAACTACATAATATTTTTTTTGACCTGGCGTAGAATAGATATCATCATATAAACTAACACTACTTCTATCAAAACTATTTACGACAACTCTCTCATGTTCAATTTCTTTCTTTAATATTTTTAGAGCAACTTTGGGATGAACTTTTCCACAAGTAAAAAAATCAAAACTAATCACATTTCGTTCAGGAAAGGTATGAAAACTAAAATGACTTTCAGATAGTAAAGCAACTAAAGTAAATCCTTGAGGCTGAAATTCATGACTGCTTACATTAAGTATTTCTACTTTGGCAGCTTTTGCTATTTTGTAAATAATCTTTTCGTAAAAGGATTTTGGATAATCTTTTTTGACGCCTAAAAAATCTAATGTTATATGTTCTCCAACTTTGATCATAAAAAACTAGTCATTCTTATAATTTTTAAACTTTGCTAAAACAATTTTTATTTCTTTTTTAGAGAGAATTTTTGGCATTCCAATTCTTAGGGCATTTATATATTGATGGCAAATATTTTCGATTTCCTGAGCAAGTTCAAAAGTTTTTTCTAAATTATCTCCAAACGCAACTTGTCCGTGATTTGCTATTAAGCACGCAGATCTATCTTTAAGTGCTTTAATAATGTTTTTCGAGAGCTGTTTTGTTCCAAAAGTAGCATATTTTGTACATTTTAAATCCTCTCCACCAGCCACTGCAACCATATAGTGAAATGCAGGGATATTATTTTGGTGAGAAGAAACAGCTGTTGCGCATGTTGAGTGAGCGTGAACAATTGCTTTTGCTTCTTTTTTATTAACATAAATATCTTGGTGAAACCTCCATTCAGAGGAAGGTTTACCCTTTTTCTTGTCAAAGACTCCTTTCAAGGAAACAAAAACAATATCTCTAATTTTTAATGTAGAATACTTCATTCCAGATGGAGTTATATAAAAACCATCTATTCCTTTTTCTTTTACTCTTACTGAAATATTTCCTGATCTTAAAGCTGATAAATTCGTTATATTTAATTTTTTTGAATATTTGATTACTTCAGTTTTAAGTTTGCTCACTATAACCTTGAGTCAATATATTTGACTATTTCTTGGTGATAATAATTAAAGCAGCTGTATGATATCAAATAATGCCCCATAGGTTTTTTCTTCATTTCTTTTTTTTTATTTTTATCTAATGTAATAAACTTATTTTCACTTGTTAGTTTAGTTTTACCTTCAGGCCATTTAATTTCCCAACCACCTTTCATTTTCTCTTTCACATTACATTTTTTACCATTTACAATAATGTTTTTGCCAGTATGACCAGGGGTATCAATCATTTTTATACCAGGAATGTTTTCTAAATCTTTTTTCATCCATTCGGTATTGCTGTGCCAGTCAGGCTCACCATCCACAGGGCTTGTAAATACCAGCGCATCTATACGTTTAAAATTTTTTAATTCATCAATTTGTATTTTTCTTAAAGGGGTATTGGGTTTAGTATCCCAGCAATTAGGCATGAATGAAATAGTTGCGTTAAAATCATTAGGATGTAGGCCTTTATGTCTTAATGTGTCTATTCCACCACAAGATAAACCTGACATAAATATTTGATTTCTTGAAGTTCCTTTAGAAACTAATTTTTCGATAAGTTCTTTATTAACATCAACTCTTTTTGGAATTCCCCAATCAGCTAGTACACAATCATACCAATCTTGATGCCATGCTCCTTTAAACTTCCATCCACAAGCGTGTCCGTCAGCCCCTCCTGCCTTGTGAAGATTTCCATTAATTAGTAGAACTAATTCTTTTCCTTTAATTTTTGTTCCAGACAATTTTCCAAGTTGTTTTGGTACATGACCTTTACACTCTCCATTTTTGTTATCTACTTTCCATCCACCTTTATTAAAAATCATTATAATTTTATTAGCAGGATCAGGAATATCTGTTCCTTGAATTACTTTTACTTTTTTTCCATCACTATAAATAAATGCATCACCCTTAATATGCCCTGATTTACATTCTCTTGCCTCTGCTAGAGTGGAAATCAATAAAAAACTTGATATTAATAATATTTTTTTCATTTAAATAATTTTTTCAATCCTTGTTCTGATGCTTCACAAACACCTTTTTCTGTAATTAATCCTGTTACATATTTAGCAGGTGTTACATCAAATGCTAAGTTCATTGCTTTACTTTTTTGTGGATAAATTAAAATTTTTTGTAACTTATTATCCTTGTCTAGTCCTTCAATATGCGAAAGTTCGGCTGAATCTCTTTCTTCTATGGGAATATCTTTAGAATTTTTGATTGACCAGTCTATTGTTGAGCTTGGTAGAGCCACATAAAAAGGAATGTTATTATCTTTTGCTGCAAGTGCTTTTAAATAAGTTCCAATTTTATTGCAAACATCGCCGTTTGATAATGTTCTGTCCGTTCCAACAATACACATGTCAACTTGACCTCTTTGCATTAAAATTCCACCGGTATTATCTGCAATAATAGTGTTTGGTATTCCCTCTTCATTTAATTCAAACGAAGTTAAATTAGCTCCTTGGTTTCTTGGTCTTGTTTCGTCTACCCAAATATGAATTTTAATTCCTTTTTTGTGAGCATGGTAAATTGGAGATGTTGCGGTCCCCCAATCAATCGTCGCAAGCCAACCTGCGTTGCAATGTGTCAAAATATTAACTGTATCCTTTTTTTTTTCTGCAATTTTTTCAATTATTTTAAGACCATTAAGGCCAATATTTTTACAAAAATCTATATCTTCGTTTGCAATCGCTTTTGCTTCTTCAGTAGCTATCTTTAAAATTTCATTGCTATTTATGCCTGATAATTTTTTCATCATCCTGTCTACAGCCCATTTTAAATTGATGGCTGTAGGTCTTGATTTAATTAAGCTTTCGCTAGATTTTTTTAAAAAGGAATGATCATTATTTTCTATGATAGATAGAACTAATCCGTATGCTGCTGTAGCACCTATTAAAGGAGCACCTCTAACCTCCATATTCTGAATAGCATTAATTGAATCTTTAACAGTTTTTAAATTTTTAATAACAAACTGGTGTGGAAGTTTTGTTTGATCTATTATTTTAACGATATTATTTTCAAAAAAAATTGTTAGATATTTTTTTCCATTTATTTTCATAGATTAATAAAATTGGTGATAAATTAGCTCAATATTAAATTTAAAGCGCTACAAACATACTTGATCTCTTTGTTGGTAATGCCCAATCCTGAAGGTAAATAAAAACCATTCTTTGACAAAAATTCTGAGTTAGGATATTTGAGGTTCTTACTGAAAATTTTCAGTTTTTGAAATATTTTTTGTTTATGCATAGGGTAAAAAAAATTTCTAGTCTGAATATTTTTTTGAGATAATTTCTTTACAACTTTATCTCGGGTCAATCTTGAATTAGGATTAAGTAAAACACCAAATACCCAGTAAATATTATCTGCATATTTTAATGAAGGTTTTTGAATTTTTATAAACCTGTTGTTTTTAAGAAGAGAAAAATAAAGTCTTCCAATTTCTTTTTTTCTTTTTACTAAATATTTAATTTTTTTTAATTGACTTATCCCCATTGCTGCTTGCATAGTAGACATTCTATAATTCCAACCTATATCATCATGATTATATCTATGAGCTCCGACACCAAAACATAGGTTTCTTAATGATTTACATTTTTTGAATATTTTTCTATTGTTAGTTAAAATCATGCCGCCCTCACCAGTGGTAATATGTTTATTAGCATAAAAACTAAATGTGCTTATATCTCCAAAACTTCCACAAATTTTACCATTGTACTTCTGACCAATCATTTCGGCAGCATCTTCAATTACAATAATTTTTTTTTGTTTTGCAATTTTTAAGATTTTCTTCATATCAACGGGGTAACCATAAATATGTGTAATAATAATAGCTTTAGTTTTTTTATTGATTTTTTTTATTATCTGTTCTGGTATCATATTCCAATTAATTAAATCTGAGTCAACCAACACAGGTTTTAAATTATTTTTTACTACACACAATGCAGTAGAAATAATTGAAAAGGTTGGAACAATAACCTCACTACCTTTTTGTAAATTTAAGGATTTTAAAGCAACCTCAAGTGCGGCAGTTCCATTGCTTACAGCAATCGCATATTTTCTTTTATTGAAACTTGCAAACTGTGACTCGAATATTTTTACATAAGGACTGTCACCAGATATCCATTTTTTTTTAAGCACTTCCACAACCATTTTAATGTCATCATTAAAAACTATTGGTTTGTTTACAGGTATAAATTTATTTTTTGATCTTAATATTTTTTTCATCAATTTTATTAAATCTTTTTTTATCTAAAGCCAGATTAAACGGGCCTTGTTTGATTTCAATAATTAAACATTCTTTTATAATTTTAAAGCCATGTGAACCGTCAACTAAAATTAGAATTTGATTTTTTTTAATGACCTTGCTTAATAAATATTTTTTTCTTTTATCGTAAAAATCTACACGCAATAGACCTTTTCTAACTAAAAGTACTTCTGTGGTTTTTTTAATTTTTCTTAAGTAGCTATTGTGTATATGGGGTTTTATAAAAGTTTTAGATTTGTGATTAATGAAACCTAATTGTAGTGCCAAAAAATTAGGTGTCACAAAATTAACTCCACGATTGAAGAACTTTTTTTCGTCTATAATAATTGCTAACAATTTTTTTTTATGAGTAATTTTTTTTATCATTTAATTATTTTTTTGATTATAAAAAAAATCAAAAAATTTTTCAAAATGGGCCTGAAAATAAAAATCATATCCTTTACTACCATGAACTTGCCTTGCTGGAAAATAAGGTGAGGCTTCAAGCAGTCGTGGTGATTTTAAACCCTCAGCAATATCTATACCTAAAGATGAGTTTCCAATAAAAACTTTACTATTTTTGATAATCATTGCCATGTCTAAAAAATCTTTACACTCATAATAATCTAAATTTTTTAAATTTTTTTTAAGAGCTTTATACTCATCAAATGTTCCTATGAAAATTGGGTTTTCAAATTTTTCCAAAAACTTATAACTTATATAATTATTTTGATATCTTGTTGATCTTAATATTGAAATTCTATTTTTCATTTCCGCATGATCATCAACATCCAAAAATTTTTCACTTAAATCAACTTGTACACCAGCTATATGAAATCCATAACGAGTATTATCAAAAGTTAAATTAATAGGTAGTTCTCTTATTAAGTCAAAATTAATATCTATATCCTGATTATCAAAAATATCTATAGTTTCAATATATGTTTGTTTTCTTAACAATGGATAAAGCATGTTATAAATTTTTTTATTCAAAAAGAATTGTCCTGCTGGATGATCGCTATAATAAACTGGCACAGGTAGGTCTAACTGAATAAAAAGCTTACACGTATGAGTTTTTGAAATTTCTTTTACAACGGGCAAGGTGTTAATAAGATCACCTATATGTCCAGAGTGCAGGAATGTGATTTCTTTTTTATTTTTTAAACCGGCTTGTATGTCATTAATATATTTTTCATATTTATTTTTAAATATTTCTGTATCATTTTTAACTAGCTTAATTTGTTTTTTTTCTAGGTAAAGTTTTCTATTAAGATATTTTTCCAGAAAATTAATCACTATTTTAAAACCCTACCTGCAATATATTTTAGTTTTTTAATTGTTTTTTTTGTTCTGAGTTTCGGTTCTGTAATAATTGCTGCGCTCAAACAATTATTTGTTAAATCTTTATCTGCTGAATAATCTTTAAATGTTTTGATAAATTCTTTGATCATATTTTGAGCGTTTGATGCATTTTTTGTAAGTGTTTGAATAACCATGGCAACATCAACTTCATCGTGATCAGGATGCCAACAATCATAATCTGTAACCATAGCGACAGTACAATATCTGATTTCTGCTTCTCTTGCCAGTTTTGCTTCTGGCATATTAGTCATTCCAACAACGTCAGCATTCCAGGATCTGTAAAGATTGGATTCAGCTAAAGTTGAAAATTGAGGGCCTTCCATTACAACATAAGTTCCGTTTATTTGATGGGAAATATTTAATTTCTTTAACACGGATTCACAACAGTCTACTAAAGATTGACTTACAGGTCTTGCCATAGATACATGTGCAACTATTTCTTCGTCAAAAAAAGTTTTTGATCTTGCAAACGTTCTATCAATAAATTGATCTATGATTACAAAAGTTCCAGGACTTAAATTTTCTTTCAGAGAGCCTACAGCTGACACAGAGAGTATATCAGTTACATTTAATTGTTTTAAAGCATCAATATTTGCTCTAAAGTTTATATTTGTAGGACTGATCTTGTGACCTCTTGCATGTCTTGGAATAAAACAAATTTCTTCATTTCCAAATTTTGCCGTTAAAATTTCATCTGAAGGAGCCCCCCAAGCTGTTTTGATTTTTTTCCACTGTGTTTCTTCAAGGCCTTCCATTTTATAAAGGCCACTTCCACCAATTATCCCAAGCTTTCTTTTTTTCATTATTTAATTATTAATGCTTTTTTGTTAGATATAGAAGCTAAATATGGATTTAAAAAAATATATAAGATCTATTCAAGACTATCCAAAAAAAGGGATTTTGTTTAGAGACATCACTACTTTAATTAAAAATCCTAAAGCTTTTAATCATACTATTGATAAAATTATAGAAATATCAAAAAAAATTGAGTTCGACAAAGTCTCTGCAATAGAATCTAGAGGATTCATTTTTGCCTCAACTATTTCTTATTTAACAAACAAACCTTTAATTTTATTAAGAAAGAAAGATAAATTACCTGCCGAAAGATACTCGGTAGATTTTCAGCTCGAATATGGCGATGCTACAATTGAAGTACATAAAGATTCAATTGATAAAGGTGACAAAGTATTGGTAATAGATGACCTTATTGCAACAGGTGGCACAGCAGAAGCAGCAGGAAAATTAATTGAAATTTCAGGTGGAAAAGTTGCAGGTTTTATTTTTATAATAAATTTATTTGATTTACCTGGAAATAATTTGCTCAAAAAAAAATTATATTTTACTGAAAGCTTAATGGAATTTCCAGGACACTAAAAATTAAATCTCTTTATTTTTCCATGTCTCAGGTGTTAAATCGTTAATAATTTCTATTTCATAATTATAATCAAAAGGTTTAACACCTCTTTTTTTAATATATTCATATGTTTTTTGAATACCTTCTTCTAAAGTAGTTTCTGTTTTATAATTTAATATTTTTCTTGCTTTATCTGCTGAACATAATGCAAGCTTTACTTCCTTTGGTCTGTCATTTTTATAAATTGGCTTTCCATTAAAACCGGTTATATTAGAACATATTTCTGCAATTTTATTAATTGTAACAAATTCTTCATCTGGACCTATATTGATTATCTCTTTATTTAAATTTTTTTGATCTAACATTGGTATTAAACAACTCAAACAATCTTCTATATAAGAAAAGCATCTTTTCTGCTCACCGTCACCGTAAATAATTGGTGCTTTTCCTTGAAGCATTCTATTCAACATTATAGAAACGACATTTCTAAACGGATCATCATATCTTTGTCTAGGGCCAATAATATTGTGAGGAACTGCAATCACCCACTCAATATTATTTAATTCACATAAACTAGTTAAAACTTGTTCAGCTGCTACTTTTGAAATCCCATAAGGATCAATAGGTTTAGGTTTTAAATTTTCTGTAAAAGGTGGTTTTAGATCCCCAAATCTCGCCATTGAAGAACAGTAAATTATTCTTTTTACTTTTTCATTAATTGCAGCTGTAAATATTGAGACAGAAGCTAAATAATTATTTCTGGTTATTTCGTATGGTGAAAAAACAGACAGTCCCTCATGCGCCGTTGCAGCACAATGATAAACAACATTTACACCTTTCATAATTTCTTTAACTTTTTTTAAGTCACAACAATCAATATTATGAAATTCAATATTTTTGGGTATATTATCTGTGTATCCTCCAATCATGTTATCAATACCAACAATATTATGGCCTAAGGCTTTTAGTTTATCAGCAAGATGTGATCCGAGGAAACCTGCTACTCCTGTAATTAAAATTTTAAGGTTTTGTTTCATTTATAATTTGTAAATGCTTAAACTAATATCGATTTAAGGTCTAGTTACCTAAATCAATATAGTTTTGATATTTTTGCATATTGTTTTTAATGTGATCAGGAAGATCATTTAAGTCATATAACTTGAGCATAAATTCACTTTTATATTTTGATTCTTTTGTATCCGCTAGGTGGTCGTGATCTATCATTCGTCTTTTAATCAAATCCCTAATCGTATCTGGATTTTTTTGAGAAGCTCTATATTCGTCGTGATGCTCAGCAATTAGTTCTTTTTCGTGTATATCTTCAGGACTTAAAATTCTTGTAAAATGCCATCCACCATCTCTAATTATTTTTATACTATTATATTTATTTTTTTTAAATAAAGTATCTAATCTAAAAATAGAATATTTTTTTGGTTTTATTTGTCTTAACCATTCAAAATCTAACAAATTTTTTTTTTTAATCGCTCTTGTTCCATACCAAAAAATCCTGTCACATAACAAATTGAACTTGTAATAAAATAACTTTTGTTCAAAAAAAATTATTTTGGAAGTTTCTTTTAATTGATCAAAGTTTTTCATGTTAGGGATTTCATCATTGTCGCTATAGAATATAAAATCGTTTGTATCAGCTATTTGATTTACTGATTCTAGCAGTGCATTTCTTTGATGGGCAATTCTTTTAACTGCGTTTTTCCTCCAATCTTGAGGGTTTTCAATTGATTCATTATCTTTGAGCTCATAGACAATATCATTGGGTTCAGTGTCTTGAACAATGTATATTATTTTTTTTTGAAATTCTGAAAATTTTTTTATATTAAAATTTAATTTTTTTTTTTTACCAGAATGAGTATATTTAGCTTCGCAAATAATAAATTTATCAAAATATTTATTCAATATATTTAATCTTGCCTCTAGAATTAAATCTTCATCATAATATAATGTGCAATCAAAAAGTTTCATAAAATTATAATTTATTATTATATTTGTACTAGAAATAAATCAATCTAATGCTGGTCTATACCAAGAAGGTTTTCCTATAATTGCACTGTAAAGGCCACTTAATCTTTTTGAATATATTTCACTTTTTTTCTTTTTAAAAATTAATCTATAAATAAACACTTTAAATAAAGCCGAAATGAATTTAGGTGAAACTAGAATTAAAGCATAAAAATAATTAGAATGTTTTTTGTTATAATAAAATAAAGACCACATCCAATGCCAGTTCCTTGTAAGCTCAACTTGATAAGAAAAAGTATTTTTTACTGATTTACCCGCAAAATGAAAAATTTTAATATTATTATTAACAAGTATGACTCCATTTTTATCTTTTACTCTTTTACAAAGATCTATCTCCTCTAAATATAAAAAAAAATTTTCATCAAAAAAACCAATATCAGAAAATTTTTCCATATTTAAAAACATAGCAAAGCCTTCTACATGCTTAGCCTCTAAAAAAGTAGAACCGTTTGTAAAGTTATTATTTTTTGAAAATTCATCTTTAACTTGAAGCGGTGCAATAATATAAAAATTTTTGTTTTTTTCCACACTAAAATAAAAATTTCTAATAGCATCTTTTTCTAGTATTGTATCTGGGTTCAAGACTAAACAATATTTTGTTTTAGCTTTTTTTAGACCAATATTATTGGCCTTGCCGTATCCTAAATTTTCATTAGCGAGTATACATTCAGTATTTAAATATTTATTTTCAATAAAATTTTGAAATTTTTTATTATTAGAGTTCTCTATTACAATTACTTTAATGCTTGGATCTATCGAATCTAAACAACTTTCTATCTTATCTTCACTTTTGAATGTTGTGATAATTATTGTAAGATCTTTATTTGTCATTATTTAAACATTATTCTTATTTATAAAATATTTCTTTTTGCAATTTAATATTAAACACTATTATAATCTATTTAATTAAAATGAAAAAAATTATCATAACTGGCGGATCAGGCTTTATAGGCAGCAATTTAGTTAATTATTTTTTAAAAAAAAATTATTTTGTCATTAATATCGATAAACTAGCTTACGCTGGAAATAAATATAATCTAAAAACTATCAATAAAAAAAACTATTTTTTTGTTAAATCAGATATTAATAATAAAGAATCAATTATTAAAACTTTTAATAAATTTAAACCTTCTGTGGTTTTTAATTTAGCTGCTGAAACTCATGTTGATAGGTCTATAGATAAACCAGAACCATTTATTCATAGTAATATTCATGGAGTGTTTAACCTTTTGGAATCTATTAGACTCTATAATAAAAAACAAAAAAAAAAGATTAAGCTCATTCATGTTTCAACAGATGAAGTGTATGGAGACATACTTAATAGATCTAAAAGAGCTGATGAGAATTACCCTTACAGACCTAGCTCACCTTATGCGGCTTCAAAAGCTAGTGCTGATCACCTAGTAAAGTCTTATATTAGAACTTATAAATTACCTGCTATAATTTCTAATTGTTCAAATAACTATGGGCCAAGACAATTTCCTGAAAAGCTAATTCCAAAATTAATATTTAACGTGATAAATAAAAAGCCGCTACCGATTTATGGAAAAGGACTAAATTCTAGAGAATGGATATATGTTCAAGATCATTGTAAAGCTTTAGATGTATTGGCGACAAAAGGTAAAATAGGTGAAAACTATAACATAGGAAGTAATATTAATTTAACAAATATAAAATTAACAAAGTTAATATTAAAATTAATGAAAAATAAATTATCTACAATCGATAAAAATGTTAAAATAAAGTTTGTTAAAGATAGGCCTGGTCATGATGTCAGATATGCCTTAAATTCTAAAAAAATACAAAAACAATTAAAGTGGAAAGCTGTTGTAAAAATAAATGAAGGTCTTTCAAAAACTATTGATTGGTACATGAATAATCAAAAATATTTTAGAGCAATTTCTAAGAAAGAACACTTAAATAGAATAGGTCTAAAAGTATGATTAATAAAGGTATAATTCTTGCAGGTGGAACCGGATCAAGAATGAGTCCAATTACTAAGGCAGTAAATAAACAATTGCTCCCATTATATGATAAACCACTTTTTTTTTATCCTCTTTCAGTTCTTATGTTAGCAAAAATAAAAGATATTCTAATTATTGTGAACAAAGGGCAGATTGAGCAATTCAAAAGAGTTTTACCAAATGGAAAAAATCTTGGGATCAAAATTACTTATATTGAACAAGAAAAACCTAAAGGATTACCTGATGCATTCATAGTAGGGGAAAAATTTATAGGTAAAAGTTCAGTAGCGTTAATTCTAGGTGATAATTTTTTTTTCGGACAAAGTTTAACAAAAAAACTTTTAAGTTGTACAAGACTTACAAAAGGGGCGAAAGTATTCTTGCATCTGGTAAAAAATCCATCTTTATATGGTGTTGCTACGATTAATAAAAAAAATAAGATTATAAATATCGTTGAAAAACCAAAAAAAACTAAATCTAAATTGGCTGTAACTGGGCTTTATTTCTTTGATAATAAAGTAATAAATTTGAGCAAATCTTTAAAGCCTTCGAAAAGAAGGGAAATAGAAATTGTAGATTTGCTAAACAAATATAAGATTAAAAGACAATTAAGTGCAGAAATAATAGGAAGAGGTGGTACGTGGTTAGACACTGGTTCAATAAAAGATTTTAATAACACTTCAAATTTTGTTGCAACTATTGAAAATAGACAAGGTTTCAAAATAGGGTGTGTTGAAGAAATTGCATTAAATAACAAATGGATAGGGAAAAAACAAATTAAGAGAGCAATAAACTTTTACGGAAACTGCGAATATTCAAAATATTTAAATTTAATAGTTAATAAATAAAATTTATGAAAAAAATTTTAGTTACTGGTGGTGAAGGAAGGTTTGCTAGCGAACTAAAGAAAGTTAAAACAAATTTTCAATTTATTTTTTTAAGTAAAAAACAATTAAATATTTGTAATTTTAGATCTATTAATAAAGCAATAAAGAAATATAAGCCTTTAATAATGCTCCATTTAGCAGGTCTATCCAGACCCATGGATATTCATGAAAAAAATATTAGTAAAAGTATAAACTTAAATATAATTGGGACAGCTAATCTAGTTGCAGCATGCTCAGAAAAAAAAATTAAAATTATTTATTTTTCAACAAGTTATATTTACCCAGGAAAAAAGGGGAACTATAATGAAAATGATGCATTGCTTCCTTGGAATAATTACGGATGGTCAAAACTAGGTGGTGAATGTTCAGTGCAAATGTATAAAAATTCATTAATATTAAGAGCGTGTATGACTCAAAAACCTTTTGTGCATAAAAAAGCCTATGCAAATGTCAAAAGTAATTTTATCTATCACAAAGATCTAGTAAAGATTTTTTTAAAACTTTTAAATAAAAAAGGAATTTATAATATTGGTGGTAAATCACAATCAATTTATAATTTTGCAAAAAAGAATAACAACGATATTAAGAAAATATATTCAAAAGGTGAATTTCCATTAAATCAAGATATGAATTTAAACAAACTTTACAAAGCATTGAAATGAAAATAATAAATACAAAATTTGAAGGTTTAAAAGTAATTAAACAAGATAAATTCAAAGATAAAAGAGGATATTTAAGAATAACTTACAATCAACAATTAATAAAAAATAAAAATTTTGTATTCGAATATTGCACAAGCTCAAGAAAAAATTCACTACGTGGTTTTCATTTTCAATACAAATATCAACAAGCAAAATATGTTAGTGTGATTAAAGGTAAAATCTTAGATTGTGTTATCGATTTGAGAAAAAATTCTAGAACATTTGCTAAATCTTTTAAAATAATTCTATCGGATAAAAATAATTTAGGCTTATATATACCTGAAGGATTTGCTCATGCGTATTATAGTTTTGAAAATGAGAATATTATTTATTATAAGCTAAATAATTATTATCAACCAAGTTATGAAGATGGTATTAACTCCCTTGATAATCAACTTAAAATTAAATGGCCAGGCAAATCTTTTTTAATCTCAAAAAAAGATAAGCTACTGAAGTCCTTAGAAGAATTTAAAATAAATTATAATTATTTATAAAAATCGCTAATATCTTTAAATTGAATTGGTAAAGTCATGTATTTTGTATATTTCTTAAACCAATAAGACATATATCTTTCAGCTAAAAACCCATAAATTCTCTGTAAGCCAAAACCTTTTAAGTTTTTAAACCCAAATATTTTTTCACAGTCTAATAGCCAAGGAAATAGGGATTCATAATACGAAAAAAGTATTTCTTTATTTTTACAAATAAACATATTGTGTGGATTAATTGATACTTCTGTATTAACAAAATTTTTAAAGTCTTTTCTTTCTTTTTCATTCAAGACTTGAATGGCTTTATCTAAATTACCATTACCGTGCATCATGTCAAAATGAAACTTTATACTTCTTTTGCTTTTATCAAAAAAAAAACTGGGGTTTAATAACATATTCTTTAGATTATGTTTTATAAACTTAGATAGTCTAAATTGATTTACAAATAGATTCTCGAGTAAGATTGAGTCAAAATCTTTTAACTCATCTGGAATTTCTTTTAATATTGCTTTATTAAGTGTTTCGATGTCATTAACTGGTTGATCTTGTTTACCTGTCTTCCAAAATTTTCTGTACTGACAAAATCCAATCCACCCATCGAAAGTTATTTTTTTGTTTTTCCATAACCAATAGTGAAAAGTATACTCACCATAATAAGGATTTTTAAACGCTATGTTGTCACCGGTATTATCATGTAACCATCCTTGATCAAAATTTTTATCTCCTAAACCAACTGGTATATAATTTAATTCTTCTATAAAATTTTTGTGCAGTGGATTCATAGAAATGCAATACATTTTTAAATTTTTCATTTTGAATCACTCATATTTATATTTTTTCGTTTCGCTAAATTTTTATTTGTAGCAGAAAATGGTAGTGGGAAGTGGAATCGAACCACTGACCTCAGGCTTATGAGTCCTGCGCTCTAACCGACTGAGCTACCCCGCCACTTAATTATCGTTGATTTATAATAGATATTATTTTTAGTGCAATCAAGTATTTGCCTGATTTTCTTACTCACTGTGCCTATAGTGTGCCAAGGATATATGACTTTTTAGTGTGCCAAGATTATTATAAAGTATTGAGATTATGAAAAAAATTTTAGGAATTGTAGTGATGGGTTTGTTGTTAAACAATAATTTATTAGCTCAAGAATATCCAAATTCATGGAAAATGGATATTTTATGCAAACAAGGAAACCAAGAGTATTACATTGCAACATTTGTTGTAAGTGTGGAAAATAAAAAGTTTTCAATTGGTCCTTATGACAACAACAATTGGAAAAAAAATAAATTTAATGGCAGTATTAGTGATGGTAAAATAAAAATTAGCAATACTTTTCAAAACAAAGGTTCAAAATCTCATAAATTTAACGGAAAATTTAAAAATGATAACGAAGCTATAATTAAGGGTGGAAATGAACATCGAAAATGTAAAGGTAGATTTTACAAAGTAGATCGTCCACCACACTTTACTCCACTAAAATATTTAAGTGAAGCCACAGAAGAAATAATTAAGTTCACAAGTTATAACCCTGGAATTGCTTTGTCTATAATTAATGGAACTTACACAAACTCACCTGTTGAAGTTTCTGGAAAATTAACTCTTCCCAAAGAAGGAAGCAACCTGCCAGTAGTAGTTTTTGCTCATGGTAGTGGAGGTCCTTCAACTAACCCATTTAAGTCTTACAAACGTAATTTCAAAAATCAATTATTGAAAAATAATATTGGTTTTTTTGAGCTAGATTATTTTACAGGAAGAGGTGTTAAGTCAACAGCTAGTAATCAAAGTAAGGTTTCTATGAATGCTGGTGAGTTGGATGCTCTAGTTTTATATAAAGTTTTAGATAAACATCCTAGAGTCAATGCAAAAAAACTTGGCATAACAGGAGAATCAAGAGGAGGTGTAGCTGCTTATCTCGCATCAGAAAAAAAGTTTTCTGATGTTATAATTGGAGAAGAAAACTATTATTCTGCCTCACTTCCACTTTACCCTGATTGTTTTCTCACAGGATTTGAAAACCCAAAACCTACACCTACTAAAATATTATTTATCCTAGGAGAAAAAGATGATTATACATTAGCTAGCCATTGTATTAGGTATGCTGAAAAGATGAAACAAGCAGGTGGAGATGTTGAGGTTATTGTTAAAAAAGGTTGGCATCATAGTTTTAATAGCGATAAACCAATTTCAAAAAGTTCTACGTCTGTAATCTTTAACAAATGTGAAATTCATTTTCCTGATGGATTTCAATTAGATGACACAGGTTTTTGGTCTAATAGCATCAAAGATAAATTAAATGAAATATTAAAAATAGATTTAGATAAATTAAGAGAAAAATTTATTGAAGCCTCCGAAAAACCTGAGGCGAGCAATAAACTTATGAGAAAAACTTATAAAAAATTATGGAAAAAATGTGGCTCAAAAGGACCTACAACTGGTGGTGATCATGCAAAAGAAACATTAGAGATAGCTGTTCCATTTTTTGTTAACGCCTTAAAATAATGAAAAACTTTTAATTATTATTGTTTCCCCTTGTCACTATTTTATTTCCTCCAGTTGTGCCCAGAGTGTGCCAAGATAGATGGAGATGTTAATTAAGGGTCACAGGAGACTGAACAAGAACCACTGACCTCAGGCTTATGAGTCCTGCGCGGCAACCTCTACCCTCTCCTTAACGTTGTTATACAACAAAACTTTTTTAAGCTAAACCCCTATTTCGAGTCTGAGTGAGTCCAATTTGTGACCAATATAGAGTATGATATTTAAAAATGAAAAAGCTTTTAGCGATCATAGTTCTGGGTTTGTTATGACAAAATTAAATCAAAAAAAATTAGACCTATTTGCAAATAAAATTTTAGAAGATTATGATGCCAAAAATCCTGGGACAATTTTTAAAACAAAAATAAAATTGAGCAATGATGATGCACTACTTCTACAATCAAAAGTCACTAAATTAAGAATTGATAGAGGTGAAAAAATCATCGGTTATAAAATTGGTTGCGTTTCTAAAGAAACTCAAAAAAAAATGGGGTTTAATCAACCTGCGTGGGGAACTCTCTGGAGGGATGAATTATTTGAAAGTGGAGTTGAGTTAAATAAAAAAGATTATTCAAATCCTGCTATGGAAGCAGAATTTGGAGTTAAGTTAAATCGTGACATTGATCCTAAGCTTGTTTCTTTTGATTATATATTAGAGTCAATAGAATCAATTTATCCTTTGATAGAAATTCATAATTTAGTTTTTAATGGAGAGGAACCTTACGGTGCAGAATTACTCGCAAATAACGCTTTACACGCTGGAGTTATTTTGGGACCAGGAACAAAACTTTTTAATAACAAAATAACAGATCTTAAACTTATTTATGATAACGAAACAGTTGATACCTGGAAGGATAAAAAATGGCCATACGATATGTTGTCAGAGGTTGAATGGTTAGTTAAAGAACAAAATAAGATAAATAATATATTAAAAAAAAATGATTTAATTTTAACAGGTGCATATGGATTTCCAGTTCCTATTAATGATAAGACATTAATTCAAGTTTCTTCATCTGAATTTGGTGATGTGGAGGCAAAATTTAATTAATAGAAAAAACTTTTAACGATCATGTTTCTCATTGTGACAAACTTGTGAAATTTGTCGTTAAAGGAAAGAGTCTGTTGAGTGCAACTTTCAGAAAGCGTTCTTATCACTGAACAATTTTGGTAGCGGGAAGTGGAATCGAACCACTGACCTCAGGCTTATGAGTCCTGCGCTCTAACCGACTGAGCTACCCCGCCACTTAATTTTTGTTGATTTATAATACTTTTTATTTTTAGTTCAATCAAGTTTTTCACTGTTTTTGTTACTAGCTGTGCCAAAAATGTGAAGTCTGTTTGGAAATTATATGTTTTTAGCGTATCAAGCTTTATAATAAATTATTCAAATGAAAAAAATAATATTTTTAATAACACTGTATTTTTTTTCGAATTCACTTCAAGCTCTTGAATTAAAAGGTACGTTTTTTCAAGGAAATCTAATTGTTGGTACCACTAACCCTAAATCAAAAGTATTTATAGATAAAAAAGAAGTTAAAGTTTCTAGCAATGGCTTTTTTGTTTTCGGTCTAAGTAAAAATAGAAAAAATGATATTTTAATTGAAATAATTATTAATGGTAA
>Ga0307488_10001078_pt1 | contig 22861 bp, 22 predicted proteins | sample SB02metaG_FD_202248 | JGI IMG/M metagenome (GOLD analysis project Ga0307488, IMG submission 202248) | Sea-ice brine microbial communities from Beaufort Sea near Barrow, Alaska, United States - SB 0.2 | ecosystem: Environmental > Aquatic > Marine > Coastal | place: USA: Alaska | collected... | reverse complement strand
TTCGGCTTGATTAACTGTCCATTCAAAACCATTATCCATAAATCCGCCAACAGGTGAAGGATTATTAGGCGGTTGAGGATATTGACCTACTAATTTACCAAAGAGTTCGGGTGAAAGTTCGTCAGCATTAAATGATTCAGCGTGTTTTGGTGCAAAAGGAGAATAACCTTGACGAGTCTTACATTTACGGCAAGTCTTCCCTCTCTTTTTCTTGTTTAACTTTTCATTTAACTTAGCCTTTGCGGAATCAAAATTAATAGAAGAACCTTCATCAAAAGCCCTCATTTTTCCGAATGCCCTATCGTAATCACCAATTCGCCCCCAAGCAGTAAGGGCATAAAACCTATTATCTTTTTCAACGACTGCACCATAATAAAACTTATTTGCATTACAGCCATAATCATTTTTGTGTGTATCAACAAGGTATTCGTCAAAGAAAATCTCGCCACCGGGATTCTTCTCCAACATTCTTTTCCTTGCCATGCGAATATCTTCTAATGAAGCATCATGCCTTGACCATTGACGACCCATAGGAATTATTTATCTGTCTTGTTATCTAAAGCCAACGCCTAAGAATACCCGTATAAGGTTCAAATCCATTTATGGCCGAATTGTCAATTAAATCTTCATTAGTAATTGGGTCATTGTATAATCTTAAAGGAATTAATAATGTATCTAAATTGTCTTTTACTACTTCGGATTCTTCCCACACATTTGATGAGGAAGGTATTGGAGAAGGATTTGTAGTAAATTTTCCTCTTGGGTCGGGTGAAATATATTTTGTCCAATTTGGAGGACTTTCATTAAAAGCGATACCCTCCGCATAAAAAGTCTTATTAAGCCAAGAATTTGCCGTTTTTCTCCAATTGTTGTCATGTCCCGCATATATCAATTCATTTTTGTCTTCTTCATTGACCCATCCGGTGTCATGGTAATCATCGGCAGGGAATAATACATCAACAGAAGTAGGATAAACCCGAACAATAATACCAACAGTCATGCCGCCCGAATCTAATTCGGGTCTTGATACATTTACTTTGTCGCCCACCAACCAATCAGTAGGGTTTCTTTGTGAACCGACTTGTGAAATGCTACCTTGTCTTTCTTGAGGTGAAGCAATAGAACTTACACTATTAATAGTTCTTGAAATAATAGCAATTGCATCATCAAAAAACTCATTTTGTCTTTCAAATGTAATGTTTTCAAAAGTCCTATCCGAACCAACATTCATTGTTCCTAATTCTTCTATTTGAATCTCAACACCAAGATTTTTAGTTCCTGTTCCTAAATATCCTCCCGATGATTGTTGCCCTTTTCCTTTAGCAAAACCACTAAATGTTTCGGGGAATACACCTAATGAAACTTTAAAATTAGAATTATCACCACTTACAATTTCATCTCGGATGATTACCCAATTAGAAGGTATTGTCCTGCCATTGTCTAAATTAATACCTGCAAATTGACGCAAAGACTTTTTAACTTGTTGATATTCGCTCAAATTAAATCCCCCACTGAATACCATCTTCTATCTTTAACGGAATACCTAAAATTAAGGATTTATTAATTGCCGTTCTTTCTTTAGGGTTGCCTAATTCATTCGTGATATTACCAAGCATTGTTAATGTTTCCGATTCTAATACTTTACTTGAATTAAAACCTGCTAAAATTAAATCTTTAAGTCTTTCTTCGGATTGTAAGCCATCATCCCAAACAATGATTGCTTTTGTCAAAAGTATTCTTTGAATAGTCCCCAATCCTGTTGTTCCTACTGATTCACGAACTGCAATAGAGGCGACTCTATCACCAACCCTCCAATCGTGCATGATAGGCAACATATAATTCTTTTGTTGCTTTCGTTATCTAAGGATTGCTTCTAAATACTTGAAATCCATACAAACAAACTGCACCTAATCCGAACATCAAAAGTGGATTTGATTTTGCGAAATCCTTAACTTCACTAATGACTGCACCAATGACTGAATTACCTTCTCCGGCAAATTGAACACCTCCATCAATAAAATCTTCTTTAACTACATTTAATGCAGGGGATGGGGAATTATCAACCATAACTTCTTGACGGTCTGTATAAGGATAAGGATTTGTTGCCGCAATAGCCGTTGCATGAGGGGTCGCATCCATGTTAATACCTAATTCTTCGGGAGTATAACTCATCATTGGAATACTCTCGGAAAATGCGGCCTGTTCCATCTCCGTTCCATCACCCATACGCATTAGATTATCCGTAGGTTGTATGGCCGCTAACCAATTATTAGAATTATTGGAATCCTTTTCAACAAAATAATTATTCATTTTAGTCATAATATCACCACATCTTTAAAGACTTACTCGGATAACCCGAAGGTGTCGGACTTGGAGCATGACGAGGATTTTTAACTCCTTCCGCACCCATTACATCTTCTTGTCCTTCCGCTTCAACAGGGTTCACTTGACCTACCGAATACTCCGAGTTCTTAATTTGAGTCTGCCCCTTTCGCATAGTTCCTTGAGATTTACAAGAACCACAAGCCTTTCCTTTACGCTTATCTTCTGCGGATTGCTTCAAGGATTTCTTCGCAGTTAAGTATTCAATGCCCTTCCAAACAGAAAGACCAACAATTGAAGCAATACCTAATGCCTTAATACTTGAAGACTTCTTGCTTTCGGAAAAATGAATCTCATTTGGAGGCATTGACGGAGAAGACAAACCTTGTAAATCCTCCCAAGTTATATCAAAAGAAGAAGGTGAATGAAGTCCACCTGCTGTTGCTTCTGCTGTCGGGCCTTCAATTTGAGCAAGAGTTTCTGCATTATGTGTTGAAAATTGTCCGTTTTTCTTGTGTTTAGACCACTTTCCATAAAATTGTCCGTTTTGCTTATTATGCCAATGATTATGTTCGGCATTAAATGATTCTGCTTGATTATATCTATACCACCTATCATCTAAATCATCTCTATAATCGTGCATCATCTCATCAGCATACCCTTTCTTATCCATTTGACAATCCATACACATCTCGTCGGGGGATAATTCATATTTTATAACTGCTTTACCAAAACCACGCATCGGCTTTTCCGTTTTACAATTATTACACATTATCAGTTCTTCGTTTTTATCATTAAATGATTCTGCATCATATTCATCATCAATACCTATTGGAGTATCGGGGAATGAAAACTCATATTCGGAATTACAATGGGTGCAAGTGCCGTAAGCCCTACCTGTTCCCCAATCCCATTCAATCCTACAATAACCATCGTCACCTAATACACAACGGTTGCCGGGTGAGGATGCTCGTTCAATTTCTTCATTATCATATTCATTATCATCCCAAGACCATTCTAATTCATCCCCGCATTTTTTACATTCGGAGGTTATGCCACTTGAGCCATAATCAAAACTTAAATCGCAAAACCCTCTATCATTTTGTTCTTGTCCTTCACATTTAGTTTCAGCATTAAATGATTCTGCATTATAAAGAAAATCCGCCCAATCGTCGTCTTCAAAATATGTGCCTTGTTTTATCTGTTTAACCATCGTTTTGGATAATTTTTCGGCAAGTTCATCATTCATTTCATTAACATGAGAAAGTGGCGTTCTCATTAACAATCCACCCATAAGAGGGGTGTAAAACAAAAGTGGTGACAAATCGCCCGCAGTAGGGTGTTCTAATAATTTGAATAATCCAAACCTACCGAATTCAGCCATTACAGTAGGGTCTTGTTCCATAATTCGGTTTGTATATTCTTTAACCTTTGTTAAATCATCATTCTTAGATTCTGCATTCATTCCTTTACCTACATTGAGAGTTTCAATTTGTTCTGCTACCGGCTCACACGATTCACAAGGCATACCACTACCATAAGGTTGTCCAAATCCGCAATCACCATCTATACAAAAAACATTATGAGGTGGCAATCCCTTCATATCCTCACTACATAGACAAATATCTTTACAATCGTGAATGAATACTTTACAATTATCACAAGACGATATATTTTGACCTAACATTACTGATTCCATATCGGAAAATACATCCCCGTTACAAATCGGACACTTACCCGAACCATCGGCATTAAATGATTCTGCATTTTTACCATCATAGTCGCCAATTTCAATCAATGTCAGCATATCGTCTTCATCACAAATTGTTTCAAGCGTTTGTTTGTTCCATATTTCTGTAAGCCTTTGCATGGCTTTACCTTCGTCTTCAATGTGGTTAATTCCATAGTCCATCAGTCGGTCATACGGGTCGTGAAAATCAAATAATTGGTCTTTCAATTCTTGTTCCGTTCCTGTGGTTCTTTTTGGTTCTCCATCCGAGAAGCCTGTAATTTCAACAGTATATTCAGCATTAAATGATGTCATTTCCTTATTACCATAATACCAATCGTCTAATTCATCAACATCCACTTCAACAGGAGAATTACATTTCATACATTTCCACTTTTTACCATCCATTGTGGTAATATCGCCATCACAACAGTTTGAAAGGAATGTTCCTCCATCACTTCGCCCGCCATCATGGTGAACCCCTTCTGCATTAAATGATTCTGCATGAAGGACTGATTTGCCTACGGGCTTTCCCTTCATTCGGTCACGATAGCAACCATTACAAATCGCATAAGTGGAGTGATAGCCCGAATATCGCACACGCTTATTTTGTTCGGGGTCGTAAGGCATTCTTTTCATTTGACCAAGTGGTTTCGGTTCACTACAAAAATCGCACATAACCCAATTTCCATTTGATTCAGCATGAAGTGGAGTCAAGTTAATAGCACTGTTTTGTTGGCCGATTGCCCTACCATCACCATTAGGCATAAAATCGGGTTCTTCAACCATAGGTGCTTCCATGTTTAATACTTCCGCCTTCTTACTATCTAAATAAGTAGGTTTTGATTCTAAGATTACTCCGCAAATGTTATCCGCAGGTTTAGTCCATTTTCCACCCTTTCTCGCAAAGTTTTCCCTATTAAACCAATCCCATTCCCCTGCATTAGTATGAGGTGAGGGAACTCTTTTAGCACATATAGTAAATTTACCATCTTTCTTACTCATTTCATTACTACGCCACTTTTGACAAAACGGACAATAACCTGCCCACTTTCCTTGCGATTCTGCGGCTTTTTGCTTCAAAATCTTCTTAAAATCGGATTCTTGTTTTGCACCCGATAGATTTGGGCGGTATTCTTCCCTCTTTCGGGAATCGGAATGTCCGTCGTTATAAGCATAAGAATATGCGTCACCTTCCGCCTTTTTGTATCTATCTTGAATATAATTTCTTGCCATATTATCACCTTCTAAATGCCGTTCCAAATCCCAAGAGAGCAACAATACCAATAATTATACCAAAAACGACTGATTTACCTTGTAAATCTTCAAATGGTTCGGTAAATGTGTCAATTCCCTTCAAGATTCTTCACCTTCTTTTTCTTCACACATGAAATCAAATGCTTCTTTATGTTCTAAATCATTCTTATTTTGTAGCATAAGTCCTTCACCCATACCAAACGCAGTAATAAATACAAATGGAAGGAATACACCATAAGACAAATCTATATTTAATGCTTTTCCTACACCAAATAATGAAAATGATGCTAAAGAACCAATCAATAATGATTTGCTTAATTTATCCTTGCGAAAATAATTATGTTGTTCCGCAAGATAAGAATAAACTCCTTGCGAACAAACATTATTAACAGAAGCCATAATTACTAATGGGGGTTCTTGTTATCTAAAAGGTTCTTAATACTTTCAAAGTAAATGACCTTCCGCACCAAATGTGCGACCTGCGTTGATTCCAATTTGACGGTGACGGCTTGGTGCTAAGCCTCCTAAGTCGCTTGCTCTTACAGGAGGTGCAACATATTGCGACTCAAAACGAAGACCACTACTTACAGGAATTAGACCTGCAAGGTTCTTTTGATGTGGAATGTTTGCTTTAGGGAGAACAGGTGCTTGACGAAGCGGAATACGCTTTGTTTCTGCTTGTAAAGAAGCCATATTAATGCTTGGTGCATGGAACAATGCTCTTGGGTTCGGTGGGCGACTCATAGAAGCACGATTGACTTCATGTGCAGGGTTATTTCCAAAAGATTCTGTTACGCTGTGAATCAAAGTATTAGGTATATGGGTTTCGGGCTTAACTCGGTTAAGATGTGAAACATTAAAATTAGCACCACTTCCATACACTTCAAGAGTATGGCTTGGGCGCAAATACTGTGCATCGGGACTAATGTTTTGACTGCGAAGATTATAATTACCAAGATTTTGCGAAGGGCGTGTATCAATAGGAATACTAAATTCTGCAAACTTTACTTCGGGTGCGGCAGGGCGTGGTGCATTAGGAACAATACCTTGTCCGAATCCGCCACCCATAACTGCCGACTCCATACCAATGCCTCTTCCCGCAGGGATAGTATAAGTAGGACTCTTAGGCATCTGCGGAGGTGCAGGTAGCGGTGAACTTGGTGCAAGACCTTGACCCATAGCATTAAACGCAGGGAGAGTATCTTTCGCAATTTGAACCGAAGGGAATTGAAACATTCTCGGTGCATAAGGTAAGTCGGGTAAGACGGTTTGTGAGCCTATTGTTCTCGCCATGATAATCTATTATCTGTTTTGTTATCTAAAGAAGGCGGTTGAATCTTACCTTCGGACATAATAAACACCGCTAATAACAACGCCTGTTCCAACCAACCATTTCCAATTCTTTGAAACAATAGATTTTGCCTTAGCAACCAATGTAATCAAATTGCTATCTGCACCCTTAACTTCGGTGGAGTCTTCATCCGCAGGGGTATAACTTGGAGCATTACCATCTCCACCCGTAAATTCAACCTGTGGAGGTTGCCCCATAACTTCGGTTGAATCCGTAGGCAAAGTTTCTGCCGAAATAGGACCGGATAATCCCGCAACCAATTCCGTTCCCAATGGGTCGGACATTAAATTAGCAGGGGTCGGATTACCGATTATGTTACCAAAAACACTATCTGTTCCGGTCTTAACATCTCGCATAACAGGGTCGGACTTCATAATAATACCTTACTTGTTCCGTTATCTAAAGGATTGTATATGGAATCCAAGAAGGCAGGGAAAAAATTAGGCGTATTCAAAAAGAAATTATTATCTATACCTATATTTTTGGTGCGGAACACACTTAACTTGTGAGGTGCAATACCCTTTTTATCCTTTTTTACTGCATAATAAAAATAGCCACCATCTTCATGCGTATGATAACCCATACCACCCCAATTAACGCCACCTACGGAATAATTGTCTTGTTCTTTTTTTATTTTGTATATGTCAAATATATTATTGCCGACTTTTGATAGTTTTACATATTCTGCATTTTTAATGGTTTTATTAGTCGGAAATTTAGACTGTTCCATTGGCTTAAATCCATTATTATTTTTCACCATATACCAATTCTCAATTTTGTATTCAAAACGAAAGATTAATGAAATATCACTTTTTTTAACCCAATGCAAACGGTTCTTTTCTTTGTATGCAACCGAATCTCCCTTTATGTTGTGGACTCTCTTATGGAGTTTTAAATAATTCATATGACGATATACAGACTTTAACTTATCGCAATCATGGACTTTTTGCCATTCGGCATCATCATACCGCATAACATTATTAATAAAATTTGGTAATTTTTCTTCCGCACTTTCTATGTGTGCATCAGTTAAAATCCAATCACCTACGGATAGCATACTTATAACATTATCGCAACCCATATTTAATAGTTATCGTAAAAATGTATTTATTGTCAAATATGAAATGCCCGCAACACCAACAATAATTCCTAATCCCAAAAGTGGACTCGGCTTTGCTTGTTCAGTATTCAATTCAAGCGGTTCACTTATTTCAACCCTTCTTGATTCGGGAGAAACATATTCCAAATCGGGAAGTTCTTTATCAAGACTCGCAGAACTTAATGTTGCTAAAGAATCCATATTATCTTCGTTTTCTCTATATCCACTTACCTCAGCATCCAAATTATTGTCAATTTTGACAGGCTCTTGTGAACTCCAAGAATCAATTGATGATATATCCATACTCGGATTCTGTGAAAAATCTGTTTGAGATGCAGAAAATGTAGCCGGTTTTATTTCAATGTTGCTACCCGAATGTGTAACCTTTCTATCTTCTCTTATTCTTGATGCCCTAAAAAATCCTTCATCCCTAAAATAACTCGGTGAATAACAAACAACATCTCCTTGTGATGCACTTGCGATACCCGATGATAATTTCTTAACTTGGGTTCTATCCGCACCGAAACCCATTTGGTCTTCAACCGCTTTCAAATCCCTGTGATTAACGAGGTTATGAATCATATAAACACTACATTGGCTCAATGCGTCTTTAGAAACAGAAGCAGGGCGTTGAGAAATTAAACAAACACCATATCCAAATTGACGACCTAATTTACAAAGTCGGATAATACCTTCGGAAGAAACAGGCTTACCTTGTTGCGGAACGAAATCTTGACATTCTTCAAAAATAGTCATAATTCCTTTATTCAATTGTGCGCTAATCAATTCTTCGCAATAATCGGAAATTAATACTTGTTGTTTGTCTAAAGGTAATCCCGAAATGTCTATTACAAAGGAAGTAGGTTCTCGCCCCAATCTTTCAACCAAGCCCTTCATATTTACAGTTTCACCACCTTTGGGCGATAATGCTTCAACATTAGGTAAAGTAGCCAAACCATCATGTGCGCCTAATACATCAAAACAAACGAATTGAAGCCCTACTCGGTTGATTTCTTCCATAAGAAGTCCGGCAGTCCATGATTTACCACTTCCGGTCATTCCTGTTAAAAATGCTTTATCCCTAATAAAATCTAAAGGAAAATGTAAATCAGCAGGTTGCCCCAAAGACATATCCGCAAATACTACTTTATCCATAGGAAGGCTTGAATTATTACCTTTGGACTCGGAATCCCATTCAGCCATAATAATACTTTGTGCCTCTTGTTATCTAAAGGATAAGTTTTTAGTATTAATCTTCTTCTTCGGGAGTAATAGCCAACGCCAAAGTATTATCTTCATCGTCTTCACCAATTTTCTTCTTTTGATTCATTGAAGCAATTTCAATTAACTTACCCGCAAATTCTTTAATGTTGCCATCCTCACCTACTAAAATTCCAAAATCAAGTGCAAATTGGCTCATGTCAGTCTTATACATCTCAAACAATAATTCTTCTAATTGGTCTCTTGATTTTCTCAATTGCGCCCCTAATTTACCTGCACTTGAACCAATTAATATGTAAAATAAAGGACCTAATGCTCTCAATTTAGAGTCATAATTTTTAATTGACGATTTCCAACCGGATTTACTCAAAGTAGCATCAATAATAACAACAGAAACGGTTTGGTCAAAATCATAGCCTTCTAAAGACTCATACATTAACTCCAAACCTTGATTAAGGTCCGTTGAGCCACTTGGAGCAAAGGGGCGAGACTCATTAATGAAATCCGCAAATATCCAATCAAGATAGGCTTGGTGTTCACCACTTGGACCTTCCCAAGTTATTCCACTACTACCATTAAATTCAAAAACACTAAATGTATCTTTAGCAATCGCACATTGAGCCACCATTAATCCCGAAGCAATTGTGGCTACATCAACACCACCTAAAGGTGTTCCATCTTTACCAAATCCATAAACAGACATACTTGAAGACATACTTGAAGACCTATCCACCAAAAGATTCATGTGGGTGGCTAAACCCATTTCACCTTGAACCGTTGGCCTATACCTTCTTTGTGTAGTTAATCCAATAACGGGGTCGGGAACTGCGGAGGAAACCATTAATGCAGAAAGTGGGTCAGTAAGAATATCAAAACCTTTAACCCCCGATAATTCTTGCGGATAGCGGGTTGATGGGTCGCTTTCAAATAATAATGGGGCTAAATCATCAAAAATAGCCCTTAATGGATTTGGATAATCTTGCCTACTACCTGTTTCTATTTTGTCCTCCGAATCAACATAAAATATAAATGGATTCGTTGTTACTAATACATCACCTGTGCTAAAATCTCCCATAATATCACCTCAATTAAAATCATACCTTGTAATTGTCTTCAACATAGTCTTACCATTATGTTTTTGAGTCGCTATAATGCCCCACGCAGTAGGAACTTTTTCGCCTAAATCGTTTTTCATAGGATAAGATTTTTGATACTCAATTTCTGCGTCAATAACTGCTTGTGGAAAACCATTAATTGCATTCCCTTCGTCGTCACATTCGTTTTTACTTTCTCTATAAGGAATTATACCTTTTGCCTCAACAATTCCTTTACAGGTTTGACATTCTAAAATATCTATGATTACACCTGCGGCCTCATTAGTCCTTTGACCAATTCCTTTGACATAATGAAATGTAGGGGGTTGCATAATAAAAGATACTATGGATTCGGAAGCCTTTAAAAAGTCTTGAACAAAATGACTTCTCGGATTAGGGCCAAGATATTCTGTCGCATCGGAATCCTTATCTGCATAATTTGGTATAGTATTCCACCTTGCATATTCTTTACCATTTGCTTTACATTGGGGGCTTTCATCTATCCACTTCTTAATCTTATTATCAAATGTTGCTCTTAGAGACCTACCTTCGCATACTACAAATGTGTAACCATCTGTATTGTTTGCATCCGCAGGGCCTAAGTCATAATATGCCTTCAATTGTTCTGTTAATTGAGATTTCGTTTCATCCATCTCTTCATTAGCCTCCTTTGTGTATAATTCAACCATAGTATCTCGCCCAACATCATTAGGACATTGAGGGGGTGAAGAACTACTGACCTGCGGTTTGGGTGCATCGGGTATTTTTTGTAAAGTTTCAATAGTAGGCAAAGGTAGTAAAATCTTATAATCCTTCACAATCATTGATTCAAGATGAATAAAATATACGGGCAATCCATTTACTGTTCTCCCCGACATAGAACTATTATCCAATGGTTGTTTTGACATAATCCTCATAAGACTTGGAGAATAAAAATAATTATCTTCTATAACTAATGGCGGTAACATAGCACCACATTCCTTCCCATCCTTTGTAGGGTATAAAAATCCACCATCAACATAATAATGATTTTGTGTGCATTCGGTTGCAGTTTCACTAAAAACATTCGGCTTACCTTGATGGCAATTATCTTTACCATTCCTACATATTTTCCTTCTTTTCTTAGATAATGCAAAATTAAGTTCACTAATAGGATATGCTACATTTGAAGTTCCCTGTATGTTATTAAAATCAGCACCATAAGTAAATTCTATCATTGGCAAATAATCCTTCACCTCTTCATAATTATTAAAAAACATTCCCTTAGTAGGTTTCTTCCGACGATACCGATAGCCAATTATATCACCTTCTTTTCTCTCCTTCCTATTATCGGGATTTTTCACACTACGATTTGTTGCTAATACGGCTTGCGTATATTCCCTACTTGTTGGGTGGTTGTTCTCTAATTTATATTCTCGGACAAAGTGTTTCCCATAACTTTCTTCCTCACAACCTACCTTTTTTACATCACTTGACCCACAAGTTAAAACATCTCCACAAGAACTTTGATGCCCTATCGTTGTAAGGTGGCATTCATTACAAGTGGTGACTTTGTTGCACTTATAGCGAGCCATAAACAAATAACGACCTCTTTCGTGCGATAATCCCGATTTCCATTCTTTAGGCTCAACAGACGAAACCCAATCTTCGGGACTTGCATAATGGCCTACATCAAGTATCTCCCAATCCCAAATCATATCCCTTCGCATACAATGGGGGCAAATATGAATACCCGACGAAGTGGCCTCCGACATAGGAACTTCCGAATAACCAACAACAAATTTCTTCATTATATTAACAATTGATAACATATTAGTCTTAAAATGTTTCACTTGTCTATCCAAGTTATCAGTTTCAAGTTTATTTGTTTCATACATAGGTTCTGCAAAAATCATGTCAAAAATCTTATTCATATATTTTTGACCTTTTGGACTTGAAAACTTGTTGTCGCTCCAACCCATCATTCATCACCCATAACTAAATCCATTGTTTCGCTCACATCTTTCAAGAACGCCTTAGCATTAGAACGCTTAATTTTTCCATTGTAGGGTATGTATGTTGCGTAAAGTGCCGCCCATTGATAAACAAATAATTGCGTCATTAAGTGAATATAAGTTCCACTATGTTCTGCGACCATTTGATTATACCTATCTTCTTTGTAACCCCACCAATTATCCCAAATACTTCTTGTAGGCTTTTTACAATCGGGACATAAGGTGCGACAATACCTCGCATTTACTTTTGTTCCATTTTCCAATATATATTCTTTCACAGGTTCATATGAGGCATTAGAACCTCCATAAAATGATAGTGTTTCTTTAACATGGTGTTTTGAACCTTTACTCAAACCATTTATTGACTTCATAACTTCAATATAACGAAAACGCTTGTCTAAATTATTTTTTGTAGCATAACTTAGTGCAGGGTAGTATTGAGGACCTCGCCCATGACCTACATACCTTTCATAGAATGGCGTTTCTGCTGTTGGTTTGTATAAATTACTTGATTCGCCCTTATTATATTGACCTATCTTCATACCTATTGGCTTAAATCTATTATCAACCATTGGAATACCATAAGCATTTTTACCTTCTTTCAATAACTTCTTATGAAGCAATATATTTGATTCGTCTTGACATTCAGCATTAAATTGACCCGAAACAAAACCATCCCTCAATTGTTGTCTAATTTCATCACCGGCATCTCTTTCTCGGATATTTGTGCCTGTCATTACAGACCAATTAACCATAATATCGGATAATACATTCAACCACTTTTGACGATTTGCACTTTCAATAGGAAACTCATTTGCACCATTCGCCCAATAATCGCTGTCTTTTCCGGGATGTGTAGTAATATGTCCGAACTCATGGGCGACGGTAAAATAAGATGAACCCGATTTGTATTTTTCGGGAACTTCATGGTAATTTTCTAAAATCGTTTTTAACATATTATCTATGCCTACGGTAATTGATGCCATATTAGTGCTTGCACCATGTTCTTCACTACCTAATGTCATAGGAATAAGAGGCTCTTTGTATAAATTTTGAAGTATTTTAAAGGCTTGCCACATATTTTCGGGAACACTACCTACGCCCTCAACACTTACCATAACACCACTTCAATTATTAGTTTGTCTAAACACCTATTTAATCATTCCCTCATCATAGCAGTCAAAATCATTTTGGTATAATAAGAATAATCTTTTTCTGTCATATTTCCACTGTCAATCCAACCTTGACCACCACCGTATGATGAAGGATTTAATAAGTTTGTATTCTGTAAATCTAAAAATTCATACTCCGTAAAGATTTCATAATCGCTTCCATCGGGAGATGTAACCTTTTTCTTTGAAGTTAATACAGGCTTCGCAATTTTGCTCGTTATACCGATTTCAAGTGCCGAGTAGCCCATTAATCCTACTGCCTTTGGTGTAGGGGTTCTGTTGTGTAAGCGAACCCATAGCAACAATGTATCTTCGCCTTTTGTAATTAAAGAATTACCAATATAATTTGCATCTTCACGATGTTCAATTTCAAAACAAGCAAATAATCCGGTTTCTAAATCAAAAGCAGGGACTCCGTTTGAAGAATATGTGGCTTGTAATGCGTTATTAATTGAAGTATTTAATGTAGTCATATTTGCGGAGTCATTTATAATTATTGCTTTGTTTGAACTATCATATTTGTAAATAATACCACTTTTAATACTTGATTTTAATACTTCTGTTACTGAATCTAATTTCTTGGCAAAATTAGTAGGCATTGAAAAGTTTGATTCAAATTCAACAAGTTTAAATCCGCCGACTAATGACAATTCTTGGTTTGCTTCATAAATGTAGCCCTCTTTACCCAATAAGTCTTCACCTAATTTAATTGTTGGTGTTTTATTCTTTCCGTTTGATACTAAATAGCCCCAAGCACCGAGTCCATCATTATACATTCGGAATCCATAAGTCCCTACTTCGGAAAATCCATGTGAAGTATATTCAGTATTCATAAGCCCATTATTAGAAATCGCATTTGGATAAGAACTACCAACCGCCATTTTTGGAACTTGCCCGATACCCGCTACACTTTCAATCTTTGAATTAATTAAATCCAACAATCGCATTTTATCATCCGAAAACAAATATGGTTCACTTACAATTTCACCACGAAGGTTAAAGTATTGATAAAGACTCTTACTTGCAGAAATCTGTCTTGCTTTGTCTTGAGAAGAAATATCATCGTCACCTGCTGTTGCTTGAGGTCTTGAAATTCTCTCAAAGTAAGTCTTATAACTATCTTGATATGCCTTCTTATTCTTAACATTATCAACAATCATTGTAGCAATATGATAATGAACAGGAGTAATACCACTACCCTTTTCAATAGCCTCTTTCATACTATTAATAATTTCTTTTTCATAAATCCAAAGTTCATCGTTAGAATCAATAGTATTCTTACACTTTCGCATAAAAGAATCCCAATCATCAAACAAAGTAATTTCACTTGCACTACCCATCAAAGAGTTCGTTTTCTTCATAACATAACCTTCAAGAATCAATTCCTTAATCCATTCTTGTTCGTTTGTCAATGTCATAGCATCACGATTGATTCCAATATCTCTTCCTTTAGGGTCTTCTCCTTCTCTTGCAGGGCCGAGTCGGTGTCCTACACAATAAGGCAACGCATCAATAACTTCTTGGCGAGTTACATAGTCTTTTCCTCTAAGGAATGCCAACGCTCTCGTCATTTTAATTAATGAATTAGTAAATCGGAAACCAAGCATACGCTCAATCAATGCAGGGGCTTGTGCGCCCTCCTTAGCCAAATACTTATCTATTTCACCTTGATGTTGCTTTTCATATTGTAAGTTCGTGGTCGTTGAAATATCAACAAGCGGCGTAAAATAAGTATGGCTTGAATCCGAATAAGTGTGTTCTGTTTCATTATTATTATATTTAATTTTGACTTTATCCGGCTTAGGCATATATCTTTGTGTAAATAATACGGAAAGTAAAGAAATGTCAAGTAGTGAACCACCTTCGGAATCCGGTTTGCCCGATGAATTGAAGAAAATTCCATTTGTTAAGTTCCAAACACTTCTTAATTCCGAAAATCTCAATGGCTTGACTCCGCCTTCTTTTGCGGATTGAGTAATTCTTTTAACTAATTGTAATTTGGGGTCGGACCCTTTTCTTTGGGAATATCGCTCTTGTAAAGCATTAAATCGGCTTCCAAGCGAAAGTGTTCCAAAGTATAATTCCATATCTATTCTATCAACAAACGCTAAATCGTTTCCTTTTTGATGAGGGTTGGTGTCCATCCATGCAACGAAAGATGGTGATTTGAAAGTCTGTCCTCTATATTCAACAGTTTTCTCCGCAATTAGACCAAGAACTGCGTCTTCAACACCACTACCACTTCTGTTCGCTTCATTGAAAAACTTAATTGGTTGAGTAACAATTGGTCGGGGTGCAGGGTCAAATTTATATTCCGAAACTGTGTTTCCTGTAATTGGATTAGTGCTTGTTTCTTGACGAATCTCAATACCATAAAGAATTTCTTCTGCTCTCTTGTCATAGTCAATTTTAGCAATACCGATTTCTTCAAGCATTTCCTTTGAAATCATATCTAATCCGCCATTCTCATTATCAAGTCTTGCATCATAAAAATAATCCATAAGCATTCTTCTCAAGTAAAAACCTTCATTCCCGCCCGCATCACGATACAAGTCTTTGCCATTATATTGATAAACGGTTTCTTTACCAACACTTGTTGCCTTAATAGAAGAAGGTAACTTATCATTAGGGAATAATCCTTTGAGAGTAATTGCATCAATCGGTTTCGCTACAATACTATATGTGGTTGAAGTAACCACCGATTTCCCAACCTTTTCTTCAATTATATGTCTATCCATACTCGCAAACAAAGTGTCTGCAAAAACATTTGGTTTTAGTGGGTGCTTTTGGGTTGAACCACGCATTCTTTGTAAAAATGTAAAATTATACAAATAACTACCCGAAATCTTAACCTTTCCTTTCTGTGGCTTTTCCCAATCACTAAATCGCCATTCTTCCCAAAGACTTCTTAAGTTCTCATTATCTCCGTAGTCTAAAGCATAATTCATTCCTTTAGGAAAAATAATCGGTGTGTGCTTTTGACCCGCTTTGTAATTCTTGTATTGTGTGGTATTTAGCAATACTCTTGTCATATTATTAAAACCATAAGAATTGGCTAATAAAGTAGCGGCGGATTCAATAACTGTGGTCTTACCTGTTCCGGGAATACCTGTTAATCGGCAAGTGGAGTCCTTCATCAACCAAGCCGCAAAGAAGGCTTCTAATTGTCTTTGGTCGTCAAAACCGAATACCTTTGAAAGACTATCCATGTGCTTCATAATTTCTCGCAAATACTTTACTCGGTCATGTTTGGTATCACTTGAAGTCATTAATTGTAGCCTGTCGTCTAAATATGAACTCAATGCGTCACCCATGCTTGAGGGCGAATATACAGAAGAACTTGGCTCAACAGTCATATTTGAATTAATAATAATTTTTGAAATCTGTTCTGTTTTATCCGCATATTCAATAGTGAATGGCTCTTGATAGCGACCATTTACAATTTTAATGTTTGATTTAGCCACTTTTTCAATAGAAACCTTATCAATTAACTTTAATTCTATGATTTTTAATACCGCATCTAAACCAATCAATGAAACTAATTCCTTTTCTTTTGCGCTCATTTCTTTTTTAGGCATTGGTATTGGGGGCGGTCCTGCCGGTGAAAACCCTACTTCTGTTCCGCCGGTAATGGTTTTCTTTTCCATACCGGGAACATCATCTCCTTCGGGGCAAGTAGCGGCATTATGCCCATTCATTTTTCCACATTTTCCACATTTTCTCGCCATCAAAGTTCACCTATATTTATTGTTATAATTTTTGTATTGTCCTTATCGGGAACAATAAGTTTTATATAATCATTATTTTCGCCCGTAAGCCACGCTATTGAATCAAGGACTTCTTCTTCTCCAATCTCAAATGAGAGCGTAGCATTCTTATTATTTTCTTCACGAATCGCACTTAATTCCCTTACGGCTTCTTGTGGGTTGCCGGACTTCTTAACCATACTAATAACCTTTCCACTTAAAATTTGACCTGTTCTTGTATCTTTTGCTATAAATGTCTTGTATTCGGGGTCGGGAATAACACATTCGGTGCTATCTTGGAAAGAGAATAATGCAATTCCCTCATCATCATATTTTGCCCCCGTAATCCTTGAACCACTTTCGCCGCAAAAGACTAATCCATCATTCATAGCAGTTTGAGGTGCTAATTGTGCCAATTCAGTAGGCAAAATAATTTTCTCTAATCTCTTTGGTGAACTTGGATTAAAACCTGTATAATTATCTGTTGAATTTGTTGCACCATCAATCTCAATCGTCATTTCAATATAAGAATCTCTTATATCAAAATCATGTGTGGATTTCCAATCAATGTCTTCTTGTAGTAAATACTTATCAGTATCGGCGCAACCTAAATATGAATCTTGAGTATAATAATACTTTATTTCGGATTCAAACCGATACATATTCTTGAACAGTGTTTTGGTGTTCGTTGATTCGCCATTTTCTTTTGCATACAAATGTTCATCAATATCAACAAAAGAATTAAAATTAATGCCCCCACCCCCCGCCATAATTAATTGCGTGATTAAATTACCGGAAACTGATGTGTCATCCCAAGCATTAGCCATCTCAACATTAAATGCACCATAATACCCATCATCGGAGGCTTTGTTGGTCTTTTTAATAGTAATAATTTGAGTCCAATGAGAATTAGCACCTACACCTCTTGCAGAACCCTTTGGCGTTGATTTCAAAGTATGAACAGCAGAAAAATCAACCTTGATACTTATTGAATTAGATTTATCTATTGTAATAGAAGATACCTCGTTTGTTATAGGTGCAGGGTATGTAAAGCAATCTCCACCAATTTCATAAGAAAAAGAAAGGGGCTTACCAAGTTCGCAAAAAACATACATATTGGCAAATCCACCACTACCCGTCAATTTAAACATAAAATTAAATCCTTTGTCTCCATTATTAGAAGAACTCAACACTATGTCCTTATCCTGTTGATACTGTCCTCTCAATTTTCTTTGCGTAGGTGTGGCTACATCAAAGGGTATATCCATTTTCTTATTAATGGTTGTGGTGACGCATTGAACAACCTTAGCATCTATCGGCCAAACCGTTTGATATAGACCACGACTGTTAAGATATACTGAATCAGCCATAAACAATTATTGACCTAACGACTATCTAAGGGTTCATATATTTTTGCCACTATTTCGCAAATATGAAATTATGTCGGCTCTTGTAAAAGAATAAACTCTTTCAAACCAAGATAAATTACTTTCAATTAAATCACAAACTATTTTAATTTCTTTAATACTTTGATATGCTCTCAATTCATCCACCAAATCGGAAACATTACCATTTGCCCAAACAAGCAAGCCTTTATCCGATAATGAAAAAATGAACTCTTCATTCCACAACATCTGCCTAAGTAAATCTTGCTCATCATGTAAATTTTCGGGTGGGGGTCTATAAGCGGGATTTAAATTAATGAATCGTTGAGTTAAGTCAATATAACTCGGCAAGTGAACATTTTTTAACCAAATAAGCCACCTTTGAACATTTTCGGCAACATACCGCTTCCAAACAGGGTTAAACAAGGCTCATTCCCCCACCTTAGTTACATTTTCAATTTCTTCAATATCACTTGCACTAAAAGCGGGGATTTCAAAACCTGCAACGGAGAATGGGTCATATTCTTCTGCATCTTGAGGAACTATTGAATAATCAACAGCAAGAGGATTTTCAACAGGTTGTAATTCTTCTAAATCAAATGGTTCAACATTAAATTCTTCTTCATCATTATTAATCGCTCTTTGTGAATCGGACTCCATAACAGCATTTACAGACAATCCCGATTCTGCCGCCAATTTGCTTACATCAATGATAGCAAATTCAGTATTCATCATTCCCGTAATGGTGTCGGGCATACCCGTAATCATGTCATTCATAGAAGGAACTTCCAAATCATATTTATTTTGGTCTTGTTTTGAAACATTTATTCCTCCTTGTTGCTGTGCAGTCCAAACCTTAACAGCATCATTCAATTCATCTAATTCCCTTGTCAAAGCATTATCCAAAGGGTCTTTTGTTTCATGGCCTGTTTGCGCCGAAAAGAAATTAGACCAATCACTTTGTCCAAAAGTATCAAATGTAGGCGCAGGGGCTTGTTGAACGGGCCGGGGCGGTGGGGCTACTGCTTCAACGGCATCTTCCGACATTAAAAATAACTCTTCATCATCTTCAAATAAAGAAGCATCAGTTACATTTTGAGATTGACGAATTGCTTCAAGATATGCTACATCATCAGCCTCCAATTCTGCCTTCTTACCCGAAACAAATTCCGCCGCACCACGAATAACAGGGGCTACATCTTTAATGATTTCAAAAGCACTTACCGCAGACTCAATTCTCGGATTAGCAGTTACATTTTCACCAATTTTATATTTGTCTAAAAGACTAAGTAAGGGAACAAGTAATTTTTCCGACATTTCGGGGTCAAGGTTTAATTGACGAGCAAAATTACCTATGTCTTCATCTCCCGTAAGTAGTTCAACAAAAGATTTGCCCTTTTTCTTTGGGGCTTCTTTTACTTTTGGTTCTTCTATCCTTTCTTTTTGAATTAAAGAATCTTTATTATCATTAAGGTATAAATCATCAAAAGAGGTTCTCTCGGAATCGGCCTCCAAATGGGTATCATTATCCGACATAGTAATCAATTGTTATGCTTAGTATCTAATCGTTCTCTAAAATTAGTAATCCATGTTTCGCTATCATTGGACTCAACATCTTTAACTATTTGAATCAAACAATCCGAATAATTCCTTCTCTTCCATTGGTGCATCTTACTATTCTTAGTTCCCGCAGTCAAAACGAAAGCACAAAAGGATAAAACAATTTTCTTCAAATCCTTGTCTTTTTGTTTAACACTTGAGTTTAATAAGTTAATAATAAATGGGTGTGTTACTAATTCATTACCGGCCTCATTACCATCTAATTTTGAAACAAATGAAAAATAACTATTCTCAAGTAATTCTGTTAATTCAATGTCATAATTAGCAACAAATTGTTCATATTGAACTTTTGTAATTACTGCCTTTTCATTTTCAATAATTTTATTGAAGTCGCCTAAAAAATCAAGATTAAGTAAATTTATATCCATAATAATACCTCACAAGTTCTGCGGGCCATTTTGATTATTAAAAGTCTGTAAAAACCTTGAATCTAAGCCCATTCTTGAATCAAATTGACGAACCGCAACATCAGCCCGCTTTTGCTTTTCTGTTTCTTCTGTTTGCTTTTCAAGCATAGATTCTGTTTCCTTAACACTTGACTCCATAGACATAAGCCTTTCTTCAAGGTCACTTAATTTTCCTTTGTAATGGGTTGCGGTGGCTAAAACACCAACAATACCACCCGCTAAGAATCCACCACCTATTGCCATAGCCTTACCGCCTGTATTACTACTTGATTCGGCTTGTAATGACATATCAGTATTACGCTTTCTAAATTCGCCCATCAATGCTTTCAAATCATCTTTGAAATCTGTGAACCCTTCTGCGGATGATACATCGGAATCAATCGCTTGGTCTAATATCTTGACTAATTCATCATCGGATAAAGAAGAAATCTTCTTATTCTGTTTAACTGATAATATCGCTTCTGTATCTAAACCCATTTCTTCTGCGGCAAATACTACCATCTCACCAATAGAATCACCCATCACACCAAATTGAGTAGCCGTAGTTTCATGGTTGTCTGCTTGGTCAGTTACAACATTTTCGCCATTATTTATGGAATAATCATGAATTTTTCTCATACCTCTAATTCCTTTGCCTCTTTGAAATAGAACATATTTGCCCTCACCATGACTTTCACATTCAGTAATAAATTCCATGATGTTTGGCCGTTCTTCCCATTCGGCAACACTTAATGTTCCCGACTGATGAATGCCTTCAACATACCGTCGCAGAAAGAACATAATTTTTAATTGACTGTCCTGTTATCTAAAACATATCACCAAGTTTGTGTATAATTGCTTTTAATGAACTCTTTCTTATCTATATCATAATATATAACAGGGACTCCAATTGCTGTATAATAGGCAACAGTCATATTAAGAGTATTATTACGCTTTAGCGCATTTGGATTAGAAACTTTCCACACCAATTCACCCGATTTGTTGCGTTTCCAAATCAAAACCCGCCTCACCTTGCGACCTTTAATTTCAATAACGGCTTTAGAATGTGCCATAACAAAAACTATGATGTTTAACTATCTAATAACTTCAACGAAGAGATTCAATTTTACTAATTGCGTCTGTTACTTCACTAAGACAGTCGCCAATTTCCATAGATGCACTATGAGATGGCATGATACCTAAAGTGGAACAATCCCCCTCTAAGTCATTAAGTAAAGAATACGCATCCTCTAATTGTTCTTGAAGTTTCTTTAAGTCTTCTAATTTGTCGGCTAATTCTCTCAATTCTTCGGCATCCATATCTATTCCGAGAGACTACTACTATAAAAGGATTTCTAAATTATGCCCAAACTTGAGAGATTACAGAATATACTTGGTCAAGTGTTGATGGCTCTAATGTGTTCAAAGCATCTAATGTTTCCGATATTTGAGTCATTTTTAATTTTTGAACCTTTTCTTCAAGACCCCATTCCTTAGATTTGTTTTCCAAACCCTTACTTTTTGAGTTTAGAATGTATCTCTCCCAACCCAATAAATCTAATCGCCACTTTTTACCCGCCCGCCTTTCATTTGTTTGAGCATGACAAAACATTGGCCTATTTCTTAAAATACCGACTACTTCCCGACTTGTATATCGTCTTGGATATTTATTAACAATGAATTCACTAATTTGGGTTGAAAATCCATAACCATTATTATCTAATAAATAATCAACAATGACGAACACTAAAGTTTCAGTCATGCCTAATTGGTTGCTTTCGGACAAAATGTTCCCTTCCTATTCCTCTTCACTAAAGGCAGGGTCGGGTTTTCCCTCTTGAATTGCTAATGCTCGCTCACGATATACTGTTTCTTGTTCTGTTTCATTCGGCAATCCAAGTGTTTGTCTTACAAAAACATCTAATTCTTGCTTAAAAATTTCCTTTGCCTCATCAGTAGTATGACCTTCTTGCTTCAATTCCTTAACTCTTGCAGGGCGTGTCTTTTCCATTTCAAGTGCGGCAAGAATAGCATTGTTTTCCGAAGATAAATCTGCTTCTTCAAAAGGTTTAGCAAACAAGTCTTCAATCTCACTTCTTAATACTTCTTGCGAAACACCACTACGGGGTGAAAATTCTTCTAAATCATCATCAAGAACTGCACCCGTTCTGCCCGACTTTGAAATAAAATCTTCTGCATCTATTCTTGTGACATAAAATCCCAATCTCGGCCAATATCTCGTTTCTATCTCGGACATATTCATACATTATGCTTCTATGTATCTAAACCTTCATGGATTTGCTATGAATGTTACTTGTTTTCTTTCAAATAAAGCATCAATGACTTTTACCGTATCTTCTATGGGTTCGCCATCAATATACCAAACACCATTTTCTTTCAGTGCTTTAAATTTGAATATCTCCGCAAGCAAAAACTTTTCTGTTCTATTCAACAAGAAACCACGCTCCACAAGATTTTCCATCCT
>Ga0307488_10001077_pt1 | contig 22864 bp, 17 predicted proteins | sample SB02metaG_FD_202248 | JGI IMG/M metagenome (GOLD analysis project Ga0307488, IMG submission 202248) | Sea-ice brine microbial communities from Beaufort Sea near Barrow, Alaska, United States - SB 0.2 | ecosystem: Environmental > Aquatic > Marine > Coastal | place: USA: Alaska | collected... | reverse complement strand
TTCGCTCTTTGGCGACTGTCAGATTGTATCAAATTTTTTAATAAGCGGTTACTAGAGCATTTAGTAATTAGTGTGTGTCTCGTTTATCTTGTTTGCTGATGTAGATGCTGCCGAAAATTAAAATCGCCAGCGGCAGTAAAAAGATAAGATTTCCCATGCTTGCCTTCCTTTATTCTTTATCTCATGCGTATGCTGTTATGCGTGCGCCAGCGCGTATGGACGAATTCTGTCACACCTATGCAAAGATGTTTATACAAATTTATTTGTGTAAGATTTAAATAGAATTGAAAGCTTAAAATGACTTATCAGTCCTGTACTGCTGATGAGTAGTGAACGCCTCATTTATGCTTGTAATAATGGATTCAACAAATAGATTATTTTAAGACCACTCTATTCCCCTTTATCTGATTATATATAAATTGAGGGCTTAAAAAAAATAAACCTCAAAAAGAGATTCTCATAGCGCCTTTCTTTTGATTTGTTATTGGAGGTCGTTGCTACAACAATTAAAGCAACTAATGGGCATATCTGGAATTCTCGATTTGTAGGCCGATGGCATTCGAAACCATTCTCAACTTAAGTGCCTTTTTAGCAAAAGTTAAATTTCTTAACCTGTTATATTAAAAAGTAATTAGGTGCCTGAGAATCTCAAGTTATGTGGCCGTACTCAGTTAGTGATGATAGTAAGTTGTACAGCTTAAGTATTCTGAAAACTGTCATTCTTGTATTTCAGCTCAAAAACATCTGTTTATCTGAAAAGTGACGAAAATATTGATGTTTATGATTCGGTCACGAACTTCAACCCAATTAAATATTAGGCTTTAAGGAAGCTATTGCCTTTCGGCTTGTATGTAATGTATCTTAGTAAAACAATAAATTAAACGATCTCGAAATTAAATGTTCATTTTTGAGATAAAGCCCTATCTGATAAGAATCTCACAAATATTTGAAAGATATGAAAGATATGAAGGAATCTCATGAAACATTTGAAACTGTTACAAGGATCAATTTTAAGATCCCCGTTCCAGCCAGCAAGATTCGTTACTAATAGATCTCACCAAACTTTTGAACTGACACATAACTTCACTGCTTCCAAGCAAGCTAATTACGGTAATTGAGCAACACATGCTTAGTGATAAAACTCGTTCTGATAAAGTAGAAACGATTAAAACTTTAATCCGCCAGAACAACTATAAAAATTCTCAAAAGACTTATGATCAATGTACGGACTTCGGTATAAGAGTTAATCTTGTTTCTTTGACAAGGTTCACAGAAAAACTCGAGTTACTGGACAGATCTGACCGGTCTAAACGTATTGATAAGTTGCACACTCAAATAACACAGGCTCAAAATACGTTAACCTATGAACAAGTCAAACGCAGAGAAACGGAAATCACTTTTGAGTTAGGTGAACTCAGGGTTAAGGAAAACAGACTAATGGAAGAGCTTAACAAACTTTCAAAATTGCTAAATTCAAAAGAATTTAATTGATCCTAGGATTAAGTACTCTTCTGACGTTCTGCAATACATAATGACTTATTTGTTATACATTGGTTTTTATACCTAGGCTAAAAACTAATAAGCCACACATCTTTAAACACATCGTCTCTATTCGTTAATAGAGTAAAATCAAATCAAACTCTTCTCTTATTTCCTCGTAAATATCAAGATTATATGTTTTAGGCTTGTTTTCGCCAAAAAATTGAAGCAAGTGCAGGTAAAACGATAATAGCTCCCATCATGTTTACAACAAACATAAAGGTGAGCAAAATTCCCATATCAACTTGAAATTTTAAAGCTGAAAAAATCCAAGTACTCACTCCTACTGCTAACGTGGCGGCCGTAAATAACACCGCACTGCCCCGCTCTTTCAGTGCTTCAAAATATGCTTGGCGTACAGCCATACCGGCCTTGAGTTTGCTGTTCATGGTAGATAATATATAGATACCGTAATCAACCCCGATACCCACACCTAAGGCTATGACGGGTAAGGTAGCAACGGTCAGTCCAATATGTAAATAGGTCATCAACGCTTGAGCCATAACCGACACCACGTATAAAGGGATCACCACTGAAAGTGTCGCCCGTAGTGACTTAAAGCTGATTAGACATAATAAAATAACAGCGCCGAATACATAAAGCATCATCGGCTCTTGCGCCGCATCAACCGCTTCATTTTGTGCGGCCATGACACCAATAGGTCCAGATGCCAATTTAAATTGTACATTACCAGTTTGATAATCCTGTCTCAATTCTTTAACAGCGGAAATGACACGGCTAATCGTTTCTGCTTTATGATCTTGCATAAATAAAATGATGGGCATCACCGAACAGTCACCATTAAGCAAACCTGAGGATGTGGGAATACGTGAGATAGACTGAACTAATGTTTGTTGGTTACGGGGTAATACACGCCACTTAGGATTACCTTCGTTATAACCAGCATTAACCAATTTGGCAACAGATGCCAAACTAACAGCAGACTGCACCCCTTTAATATTTGATACTTTCCACTGCAATACATCAATGGCATTCATCACCTCATATGAAGTACAGGCTTCAGGTGTCGTTTCTACAAGTATAGATAAATAATCTACACTGATGCCATATTTACTGGTGATCAAAGCAGTATCTAGATTATAACGAGAGTCGCTATGTAAAGCAGGTGCCCCAGCATGCAGATCGCCAATTTTCATTTTTTGTGCTTGAAACCATGCAAATACAAACAATATTGTGGTGATCACCAAGACTACAGGCGCAACCTTAGGACTGGCACAGGCACTTATCATATGCCAAAATTTGGTAGACCATTGTGTTTTATGATTAAACTTATTCTTGTATTTTTCGCCAAGTTTCACGTACGACATAAGCACAGGAAGTAGGACCAAGTTAGTCAAAATAATAACCGCCACCCCCATGCTTGCGGTAATGGCAAGCTCACGTATGATGCCGATATTAATCACCAACAAGGTCATAAAACCTATTGTATCCGATAACAAGGCGATGCCACCTGGTATCAACAAGGTTCGAAAAGCCATCTGTGCTGCAGGTCTAACGTGACTGCCGGCAACCACCTGTTTTCCCAGTGCATTGATCATCTGTACTCCATGACTGATACCTATGGCAAAGACCAGAAAAGGCACCAGTATTGACATAGGATCAAGACCAAACCCTAACAGAGTTAACAAGCCTAATTGCCAGATAACCGCTATTATCGAACACAATAAAGGAAGTAGTGTTAACATCATCGATTTGCAAAAGAAAAACACTAGAACCGCAGTAATAGCGATGGCGATGGCGAAAAACACCAACACACCCTTTGCACCTTTAGCCACATCGCCAATCATTTTGGCGAAGCCGATAATATGAATGCTAACCCGTTCGTTTTCATATTTAACGCGCACTTGTTGTTCAAGCTCTTCGGCAATTTCCAAAGAATCTAACTTATGCCCTGTAACAGGATCCAGTTCCAGTAATTGCGCGGTAACCATCGCACACTTAAAATCATCAGACACCAAGCGACCTACAATTCCTGCTTTATTTATATTCTGAGAAACGGTTTGCAAAGCTGCCGCATTAGTCGCTTTAAAATCAGCAGGTATCACTGGGCCGCCTGCAAATCCCCCTTCAACAATTTCGGTAAATCGAGTAGATGAAGAAAACAAAGATTTAACCATAGAACGGTCTACACCATTAATAAAAAAAAGCTGATCATGTACCTCTTTTAGGGTATTGAAAAACGGTGCATTAAATATATCCCCATCCTTATCACAAACCGACACTAAGACATTATTTGCCCCACCAAAGTCTTTAGCATGTTTCATATAATTACGCATATATTCATGGGTTAAGGGGATGTTTTTAGTAAAGCCAGCCGCTAATTTTAACTGTGATGCTTGGTAAATTAGAAACAGAGTAGCGATTAAAAACATACAAATAACTATCAGTCTGTTTTTAAAAATGAGTGATTCGGTAAAATTGATGAGTGTAGACATGGCGAATTACAAATCCTTCTGTATATATTTAATACCAATTTCTGTCACCGCAAGAACCTGCCCGTCCTGAAAAAAACCCTTGAGGATCGCTTTTCCATCTTCACTTTGGGCATAAGTTACTTGTGTATCTGAGATACGAACCTGGGCACCATTATTACCTACAATTATCGAGTTTTTTTCATCAATAGAAATAATGGCGTTTAGAGAAGAGGTGCTACCAGAATTAATAGCACTCCACTTTTGTTCATCATGGTCCAACTCAAATAAATGACCACGAAGGCCCACAGCAAAAATTCTCCCTGAATCGGTTTTAGTAAAGTCAAAAAACGAACCGTAGTAATCAATATCCATACGCTGCCAGGTATGTCCCATATCATCACTTATGGCCAAAAGCCCTGCTTCGCCGGCCAGATATAGTCGTTCACCACTTTGTGACACACTGTTTAAGTGAGGCAAGATGGAAGCTAATTCCTCTAAATAAAACGCTTCGTCCTCCACGCGAATTTCTTTTAAATAGTCGAGATCGTCCTGACTCAAAAATTCTGAATGCATTTCAGATACCCAATTTACACCGCCATCTTGGGTTCTGAGAAAAGTGCCATACGCACCGACAGTAATACCATGCTGAGCATCGAAAAAATGAACATCTAACAAGGGGCGTTCTATTTGTGGGGCGTAGTATTGTAAAGACCAACTGACGCCTCCGTCGTTAGTCATCAAGATAGTGGTATCGTGGCCCACTGCCCAACCTTTATTGCCATTAAAATCAACAGCGGTCAACGTAGCTAAACTCGGTACTACAACCTGCAACCAATCCTGAGAGTTTTTTGACAATAAAACATGCCCTCTCTCTCCCACAGCAATCAACTGTGAGTCTGACTGAGCAATATCTAGGAGCAATGATCTAGATACTAAGGGGGCTAGATAAGATTGCACGTCAACCTGTGCCCAAGTAACGGTGTTGATTAATATGACCGAGATAAAACTAGCAGCTTTTATTTTCATATGAGGCTTCTTTATGAATAAAAAAGGGTTGACAGTGCCAACCCTTTTAATGAATTAACGCTTACCTTCACGTCGCAATGCTTGGGGCGTAAACTCTCGGTCATCTAATTCAATACCAAACTGGTACATGTTTTCTTGATTGTCTAAGCCTAAGGCTAAATAACGACGAGAGTTAAGATCATGTAAAACATCCAGGGTTGACCATTGTGCTGGCACTTCGTAATAATTAATGCCATAAGCAATGGCCACCCGATATATTTCGTTTCGACTGTCATACATATCAGCAAGCTGAACTTGCCAACTATCTTCGTCTATATAAAAAACACGTTTCTGGTAGATATGCCTAAACTCATCTTTTAATGTGGCTTCTACCACCCATACCCTATGTTTCTCAAAACGCGTTAAATCAGGATTAATATGCCTAGGCTTAAGTATATCAGCGTACTTTACACTGCTGCTGTGTAACCGATAATTGTTATAGGCCACATACATTTCTTTTTTACCCTTTAATTCCCAATTATATCTATCTGGTGCGCCATTAAACATATCAAAATCGTCAGTGGTTCTTAATCCGTCCGCGGCAGTACCCGGCGCATCATAAGCAATGTTAGGTGCTCTTCTAACGCGTCGCTGCCCCGTGTTATAAGTCCATGCCAGGCGAGGATCTCTAACCTGATCCATCGTTTCGTGCACCAACAATGCGGTGCCAGCCAGACGTGCTGGTGAAGTGATTTTTTGCTTAAATTTCATCAAAACATTTTCTTCAAACAATTGATCGGCAGTGGCATCTTTAGCTGAATACTTGACTAACAACACGTCCTCGAAACCAATAATATTATAGTCACCGGAAGCAGTCGGTGAAGCTTGGCCGGCAAAACGTTTAATGGTTTCACCGCGATAACGTAATATATGATTCCAAATCACCTCCACACCACTTGTGGGAATAGGAAAAGGAATACCAATAACAGCATTTTTAATACCGTTTCCTCCTTGCACCAATTCACCACTGATTGCGTTTTTTTTGGTAGCATCATAAACAAATTGCGGTGATGAAGCAGAGCGACGAGTAGGATAAATAGGTAACTTATAAGTGCTGAGGTATGTTTCAAATAATACTTGTTGGCCTTCACTCAAAAACGCCGCGTAGTCTTTATAATTTGCACCTGTTATTTCAAATAACAGTTTGTCATCAGGATAAGGGGTGGGATGGTTATCACCTGGCTTATATCCTCCGGGCGGGCTGGTAATACCGCCTGTCCATGGGGGAATACTGCCATCGGCATTGCCAGCTTTCTCGCCGCCTAAAGGTGTGAGTTCATTACCTAGTTTTGCTGCTTCTTCTTCAGACACTTTTGCTTGTATGTGACTTGCGCCTATTGTGAGGGTTAAAGCAGCGAAAACCAGGTTCATTTTCTTCATCATGATTCGACTTCCTATATTGAGTATTTAAGATTAAAAGAAACAAAATCACGATCTGAGAGAACATTTGTAGTACTTATACCTCCCCAAAAAGCATTATAAGCAGCTGTTGCAGACCATTTATTCAGGTAGTCAAACGTTACAGAAGCGCTGGCCGATTTTCGTCCTTCAACAAACAGAAACATGGGGTCTGGGGTAATGCCATCAACATCATGAGCAAAGGTGAACCTGTTGTTGATGTTAATTCCTGCAAACACATTATTAAAAGTGACATTGGCTAATAGTCTGTAACCCCAAGCACTGTCAGTTGGAAAGGGATTGAGTTCAGGGCCATTCGATAATATTGTATGCAATCCGGTTCGAGGATCCCCGTCAGCTGTAGGTTGAAGTGTCGGGGTACGCACAGTCCCTGGCCCATTTAAACGTATTAAATTTGGGTCTGGAAAATCTTCAATACTCACATAACCCAGCTCTGCTAAAATCACTAGATTATCAGTGCCTAACACAGGCCCAAATATATGAGTAGCAGTGGCCTGAATTTGAACCGTATCTGAGGTTAAATACCCTTGGGCTGTCTCGCCGGGTCCAACCACATACCCCAAATAATCATCAAGTTGAGAAATACCAGCATATGCCGGGGCAATACCTGCTATGGCAAGTTGTTGAGGCATGGCAGCATATAACAACTCCACATCATCTATCTGTAAAGGTTCATCCACACGATAAGCAATTTCTCCCGCCAAAGCGGTATCACCTAAATTGGTATTAAAGCTAAATCCATATAATTTAATATCTTCAGGGTAGACAAAACGGGTTTTTGTAAAGGCTTGAAGGTCCGTCACATTGTCCTTAGTCAACTCTTGCCCAGCAATGTAGGCCAAATCAGCACCAATACCAGTAGTGAAATTCGAGGTCACACCAGAAATTAAAGGGCGTTGACTATGGTAATTAATCAGATATAAACCAAACTCAGTTTCGTTTATATGTTCAGCGTAATATGACAGTTTGATGCCGTATTGCCCATTGTCATCAGCAGCATCATGGGCACTGTCGCTATAGCCTCTTAATGCGATTTTCGTTGGATAAGCCAGATAAGCCTGGCCAATTAATGATGCATCTGCACCCAAGCGAAGCGCATCGCCTAAGCCATTGAGACTGGCCAACAAAAAGTCTAAATCAATATCTGGATTGCCACTAAAACCTAGTTGAATATTGCTACTTTGCCCGCCTTCCCCTGCAAAATCATTGGTTGCAAAGTAACTCCCCGCTTGGGGTAAACGGCTGCGCTCCCACTCGTATTGATAATAAACAGACACACTTAATTCATCTGTTAATCCAAAGGAAGCAAAGACAGTTCCGATTGGAATAAACACCTCTTTTAATTCAGCACCTGGTGCCAGTGCCCTAGAAACATCGACTGGATTGATAGTATTAATACCGTGCTGAATAAAGGTACTTTCTCCCCAACTGATAACCTGCTGACCAATTCGCAAGCTTACTGGTACATCCCCTAGGTAGAAATCTGAATAAAAGAATGCATCTAACAAACGTACATCTGAACATAACTCATCACTGGCGGTTGACGAAGCACAAGGGTCTTGTGATTGTCCAGTGATAGGGTTTTGCCAATCACGTGTTTTATCTTTCAACTCAAAATCATAAAAATACATTCCCCGCAAAAATACCCCCATATCTTGATACTTTAGGTCTAATTCGTGTACCCCTTTAAACAGAGTCGAAATGGTTTTATTCTTGTCGAAGTTAAGATTGCCCAAATCACCATTGGTAGAATAGGCTCCGTCGGATTGTGCCCACACTTCTGCTGAACTGTACAAAGTGTTAATAGCTGGATTATAGCCTGTCCAGTTAAATGGTAATTGGTTACTGTTTCCCACTAGTGATACGTCACGTTCTTCCGTTCTGATACTGGTGCCAAGTGAAAAATTTGAATCAAAGCTAACGGACCAATCTCCACTACTCCAGCTAGCTGCAGAAACAAATTTTGCACTCACTAAAGTAACTATCCCCAGAGCAAAAGAGGCTTTCTTGAATAGTGTAGACCTATAGTTCATGCTGACTCTCCCTGATTTTCTAGCATTAAAGTAAACTTTTTTTAGGGTATACCGGACGTCCCTTAAAAAATTGACAGAGATCAAAAAGTAGTTAGATGAAGGCTTAATATATCCATGCAGCGTTTTATAGTTATGACTGTTTCTTATTGTCTAACGCTTACCCAGTAAAGTGATGTTCACCTCTGAAAGTTATGTGAAAAAGTACTTACACCAAATTAAATGTGAGTAACCACGATTAATTAGGTGTCATTTCCAATACGGATAAATTAATAGGGTACTTATAATTTAGTTTTATACTTAATCGTTACAAAGAGTATTATTTTGACAATTTCACTGGTGCTTTTGAACAGCCATAGATTATTTTTTTGTCTTGATTAATTGAATCGGTCACGTTTGTGGGTGCAGATATTATCTAGACGGATTGTTATAATGGTTAATTTTGGGAAAGGATTGATAACAAAAATGACGACTGAGCAGTAGGTTTTGAGAAACTACCAATATGGGTTCATAAATTAATTTATGCTGTAAAGAATCAAAAAAATTCTCAACGGTCTTAGTAAAATTGGCCAGCTTGCTGAAATAGTTAAGACCCTTGAGCATGAGTCGATAAACTTTCATCGTGTTCAATGCTCACCCTGTCACTTTAAAAACTATTTCCGGGTGGCAATATATTCAGTCAAAGATTGTAACGAATTCACTTTTACATAATCTCTCTCTGGTACATTAACACCTGTTTCTTTTAAGATTAAATCCAGCAGATTCATAAAATCCATCGAGTCCAAATCAAGCTCTTCTCTAAATTCCTCGTTAGGATCGAGATGCTGCACATCTGCCTCAGGTGCAATATCTAATATCAGTTTACAAACGAGGTCTTTCAATGATTGGCTGTTATTCATACTAGTCTCTCAGGTGTTTGTAACAGTTTGTTAATTTTGTTGAGTAAAAGTGCCCCAGAATGACCATCACTTACTCGATGATCTGCGGCAAGACTCATGCTGATAATTGTTGCACTGGTCACCATGTTATCGATTATCCAAGGCACAGTGCGCTGCCTACCTATACCAATGATAGCAACCTGAGGCGGGAAAATAATGCTTTGAATAGTGTCGGAGCCTCTGTCTCCAAGATTGGATACGGTGACTGTCGCATCTTGCATTTCAGACATGCGTAGCCCTCCATTTCTGGCTCTATTCACTTGGTCTTTGATTTTTCCCATCAACTCGGCCAACCCTAGACGTTGCGCATCATGAATCGCTACCACCATTAAGCCGCCTGGTCGCAAACTAATCGCATTACCCAAATGTACAGAGTCTGATGGCTGATAATGGCCGTCACGATAAAAACCATTAAACGCTGGAAACGCTGTTAATGCCCGAGCAATGGCTGAATAAACAACAGCATTGCTCAATATGCGTTTACTAGGATGCAGATCTACATTGTGATGACTCAACCAATTCAGAGTGTTGTCTAACACCATATCCAATTGCAGGTAGTAATGAGGAATATCTCTCTTTGAACGACTAACAGTAGCAGCAATGGCATCGCGCATCATATCCTTAGGGTCTTTCACTCTCTCCAATGCGGGCTCTGCAGATTGGTTATCTGTTATATTTATATCAACTAATAATATAGCGCCATCTGGCCCTGTTCCTTGAGAAAGTTGTCGCCAATCAATGCCTAACTGTTGTGCTTTGCTCCGGGCTGCGGGTGATATTTTTGGCCGTCGAGTATCTAGGCTAGCCCCACTTTTGTCTTCTACGTCGGTGTGCATTTGGCCCACTTTACTTATAACATTTTGATCATCTGATAAGTCGCTAGCAACCTCTTGACTAACTGCTGTATTGAGTCCCACTTCAACCTTATGTGGATCAACACTTTCTATTATTTGTTCAGGATTATTCTTTGAATATTCTTCATTTTTTAACTTAAGTTCTGCGATGGGACGGCCAATTTCTAATTCTTCCCCCTCACCCGCCAATAATGTGACAATGATACCGTCGTCAAATACCTCCATATCAATGAGACCTTTCATGGTTTCAATGCTGGCAATGATATCGCCTCTAGATACTGGGTCGCCAGGTTTCACGTTCCATTTGACAATAGTGCCCACAGCCATATCAGCGCCAAAAGAGGGCATAGTGAGTATTTTCATTAAGTGATATCTCGGTTTAACAATGTCAAAGCGGCCTCTACCACTTGAGTCACTTGCGGTGTGGCGGCGCGCTCTAAGTGTTGCGGATAAGGAATAGGAACTTCTTTACTGCAGATGCGGCTTGGTGGTGCATCCAGCGACCAAAAACAATGCTCTGCGACTAATGCACAGATTTCACTTGCTAAACTTCCGGTGCGCCATCCCTCGTCAACCACTAACACTCGATGGGTTTTGTTCACAGATTTAAACAAGGTTTGAGTATCAAGTGGGCGTAAACACCTTAAATCAACGACCTCTGCACTGATCCCCTGCTTCTCTAAGTCACTGGCAGCCTGCAATGTTTTAGAAAGTGAGCCACCATAAGTAATTAAACTAATATTATTACCACTTTTTCGAACACAGGCTTGATGCATGTCTGGGCAATCTTCTGGTTTAGGAGTGACAGCTGAATCGTTATACAACATGACATGTTCAAATAGTATAACGGGATCGGGGTCTTTCAGAGCCATTGACAGCATGTACCGAGCATCTGCAACAGTAGCAGGCGCGAGTACTTTGATGCCTGGAACATGTGCGTACCAATTTTCAAGGCTATGGGAATGCTGTGCAGCTAATTGTTTTCCAGCTCCAGTGGCCATACGGATAACCAAGGGTACGCCAATTTGATTACCAGACATATGTCGCAATGTGGCCGCATTGTTAACAATTTGATCGAGTGCCAATAGACTAAAATTAACTGTCATCACTTCGACTATCGGACGCATTCCACCTATAGCCGCCCCTATGCCAGCGCCAACAAACCCTGATTCAGACAAGGGGGTATCAATGATCCTATCAGCTCCAAACTCCTCTGATAGCCCCTTGGATACGGCATAACAACCACCGTAGTTACCCACATCTTCGCCCATCAGAAAAACACGTTCATCGTTACGCATTGCCTCACCAATGGCGATTTTAAGAGCCTCTCGATACGTTAACTTTTGAATTTTCAAAATTCTGACTCCCCATAAACGCCCAGATACAAGTCAGATATATCTTCAATATCACTGCGCTCTGCAAAAGCTATGGATTGGTTGATCTCCTCTGCAACCTGACCTTCAATCTGTTTTAATTCAGCGCTACTTAGCTTTCCATTAGCTTCAAGCCAGCGCTGTAACTTCATAATCGGGCCTTTTCTTTTCCATGCTTCTACTTCATCAGAATCTCTATACAGCTGAGTATCAAACATCGAATGACCACGAAAACGGTAGGTATTACACTCTAATAAACAGGGTCCATCACCTTTTCGAATGCTTTGACAATATTGGGTCGCCGCTGATTGAACCTCTACCACATTCATTCCATCAACCGCATGTGACTTTAAACCATAACTTTGTGCTTTACGGAATATGTGTTGCTCCGACTCTGAAATAGCCAGAGCGGTGCCCATTGCATAGCCATTGTTTTCACACACAAATAAGATAGGTAGTTGCCACAGCTGAGCCAAATTAAGGCTTTCATGAAACTCCCCTTCTGCGACGGCACCTTCACCAAAAAAACACACCACAACATCATTTTTTTTCTGCATTTTGTTTGCTAACGCTAAACCGACCGCTAAAGGCAAGGCTCCGGCAACAATGGCATTGCCTCCATAAAAGCGTTTTTCAACATCAAAAATATGCATCGAGCCACCTCGACCTCTACTGCTGCCTGTGACTTTGCCAAACATTTCAGCCATTACTTTATCCATACTTAAACCACGGGCTAAGGCATGTCCATGCTCTCGGTAAGTGGCAAATACTGCATCCTCGGCTTTTAATGCTTGCATCACACCTACTGCAACTGCCTCTTCACCTATGTAGAGGTGTAAAAAGCCACGGATTTTTTCTTGAGTGTAGAGTTCGGCACACTTCTCTTCAAAACGCCTGATGCGTAACATTTGTTTGAACAGAAATTGCAGGTGTGCAATGTCCATATGGACTTTACTGTCATCAGTATTCATGTTGATTTTCTTTATTGTTTGGTTTGATGCTGTCGTCTTCGTCACTTTCTAAAGTGGAAATATCACCTTCAGGCAATCCAAGTTCACGGGCTCTTAACAATCTGCGCATTATTTTCCCACTACGGGTTTTAGGTAGATTTTGTTTTATGACAATTGTTCTTGGCGCTAAAGCCGAACCCAATTTTTTTCGAGCATGGGCCATGATGCTTTTAACTAAAGCATCATCCGCTTCGTAACCGAATTTGAGTGACACATAGGCTTTGACTATTTCACCTGACACTGGGTCAGGTATGCCTATGACCCCAGCTTCCACCACTGCAGGGTGCTCGACTAATGCACTCTCAACTTCGAAGGGCCCAATTAAATGACCGGCAGATTTAATTAAGTCTGAACTGCGACCCACAAACCAAAAATACCCGTCCTTATCCTGATAGGCCAAATCACCGCTGAGGTACCAATCGTCTTTAAAGCAACTTTGATAACGTTCGGTTTCGTTGAGATAATTACGGAACATTGACGGCCAACCTTGCTTAAATGCCAACTCTCCCGACTCACCAGGAGTGGTAACTTTGATGATATGTCCTTGTTTATCTGTCTTTACAATCGCGGTTTGAATTCCTGGTAATGGTCTACCCATTGAACCTGGCTTAACATTTTCGCCAATAAAGTTGGCCAGCATGATCCCACCCGTTTCAGTCTGCCACCAATTATCATGAAAAGGTTTTCCTAAGTATTCCTGACTCCAAACGACAGCTTCTGGGTTGAGGGGTTCTCCTACGCTTGCTAAAAACCGCAATGCGGATAAATTATACTGTTGGCATAATTCGTTTCCTGACTTCATTAACATCCGAATGGCGGTAGGTGCGGTATACCAAATATTGACTTTTTCTGTTTGCAAAATGCTATACCAGCGAATTGGGTCAAATTCAGCATTGTCAACGATAAGTGTGGCTCGGTTACATAATGGCGAAATGACCCCATATGATATCCCTGTCACCCATCCTGGATCAGCGGTACACCAGTAAATATCTTGAGGATGAATATCCAAGGCACAATAGCCTGAATATTTATGATAAATAACAGCTTCATGGACATGAACCACGCCTTTGGGTTTGCCAGTTGTGCCACTTGTAAAGTGCAAAAGAGCAGTATCTTGTGCGGCCGTTTCACATATTGGGTAGTCATCACTGTATTGGCTTAATACTTGGTCTAAATCAACACACCCCTCAGGGCATTGACCTTGGCAGTCATAAAGCAATATCTGTTTTAAAGACTGCAATTCATCGCTCCAAGAGGCAATTTTTTTACGATAAAGTCGAGCGCTTGTGAGTAGTACTCTGGCGCCCCCTATTTTCATTCGAGATTTTATTGGTTCTGGACCAAATGCAGCAAACAATGGACAAAACACTACGCCGGATTTTAAACAACCCATAATAGCGGTATACATAATTGAGCTTCTGTCTGTCAAACTACAAAGTAAGTGTCTTTTTTCAATCTGTAAGTGATTGAGTAGGTTAGCAAACCGATTGCTGCTTTGTTGTAGCTGTCGATAGGATAAAATTTGCCTTTGGCCTTTTTTCCCTAATAAAATTAACGCAGTTTGCTCACCGTGTCCCTCCTCAACATGACGATCAACCGCTTCGTAACCAATGTTAATCCCGCTTTTGTAGCCCTTAATTAACGCATTGGCATGTTGCCAAGAAAAGTCAGCATAACTGTGTTGATAACCTTGCATATTGGGTGGCTTATCTTGTCTATTTATCTTTTTCTCTATCGTGACATAATCCATACAGGCTCCAATTACCCAAAAAGCTCTAGTAAGCCTAACCAAACAAGGCTTGGGTGATTTGATCTGTATCAAAATTCTACCCAGTAAAATTGCTCTCATGGCAGTTTGTTTTAGTTGATGAAGCTATGATCAATACTGGAGGTTAAGAATTTTTTTGAATAGCGAAACAGCTGGGGATATTTTGATCAGTATTAAAAATACGTTATGCAGACAAGGGAAAATACTTGCAATCCTAAATCGGCTCTCCTGAATATTGGTGCATCTTATGTACTTCATCCATTTTACAACTGATGACACTGACATTTGTATAGCCAACTCTGGCTAATTGTTCGGCTGCTAATGCAGCGCGCAGTGAAGATGCACAATGAAGGTAAATGGGTCGCTTGGGGTTCTTTTCTATTTCCAGCATTTTAATTTCTAGTACACCTCGAGGTATATTGATCGCGCCGATAGCAGGTGAAGCGAAATGTTCTGCGGACTCCCTCACATCTATCAATAACCCTTTGTTGTGACTGCGGTCTTCGGCTGCTTTTCTGGCGGTAATAAGTTGCACGTTTTGTGTCGCTTGCTGTAATAACAGTGAAAGAGTTTTTAACATAATCAATCCAGAGCGTTTATATAATCGATTTATAACCTAAAGAGGCTATTTTATTGAAGAACATGTTGATCTTTTTCCTTGGATACAAAGCTTTTTTCTTCCTTCACATCAGTACCCTTTGAAATAGAAGATGGCTGTTGTTTTAACGAGACAATGTTTGACCCAGGCTGAACGGATGGGTATCTAATTTTACGTTGGGCGAGCTTATCTAACATATTTTGTGTCACAAGCACTACACCCGCTTCACTGATCCTAAACCCATTTTTTATGTCAACTCGCACATCTACCCCAATTTGCATCTTATCAGGGATATCACAATTGCGGTCTATCACAGCCCGCTTAATAACCACGTCTTTGCCTACTTTTGTGTTAGGAAATAATATTGATTCAACAATGTCTGCGTCACTAGCAATTTGATTATTTTCAAAAATCAGTGAGCTTTTAATTTTACTAGGCTGCACAACACATCCAGTCGATATTAATGAATCGGTGATATCACCACGACTGTCAGACCCACCACTCACGAATTTAACGGGAGGTAAGCAACTTGGTGCACTCCAGATTGGCCAATTTGAATCACATAGCGTCATCGCAGGGTGCTTTTCTAACAATGCCATATTGGCTTTCCAATAAGTATCTAAGGTGCCGACATCCCTCCAATAAGGTGAAGAGTCTTGGTTTGATGATCTAAAACGAAAGGCCTGTATTTGTTCTGTACATAATAATTTTGGAATAATATCCTTGCCAAAATCATGAGCAGATTGATGATCTAACGCGTCTTGTTGTAAATGTTCTATCAGAAATTCAGTATTAAAAATGTAATTACCCATTGAGGCTAAAGCGTAACCAGGCGTGTTAGCTAATCCCTGAGGATGAATGGGCTTCTCTTCAAATGACAGGATACGGTCATTTGAATCAACATTCATTACCCCAAACTGCCCTGCAGCCTCTTTAATCGGGACTTCAATACAAGACACCGTCATATCTGCACCGCTACTTACATGTTTCTCAAGCATATGCCGGTAATCCATTTTGTAGATATGATCACCAGACAGCACCAACACATACTTGGGCATCACCGATTTGATAAACTCAATATTTTGAAATAATGAGTCAGCTGTGCCCCTATACCAATCTTCCGATGTTTGTTGGGACGCTGGCATCAACTCAAGAAATTCTCCAAAATTTTGATTGAATTTTGCCCAACCGCTTACAAGATGGCGAATCAAGCTTTGTGCTTTGTATTGGGTTACTACACCTATTTTCTTAAATCCTGAATTTACACAGTTGGATAAAGGGAAATCGATAATTCGGTATGCTCCACCAAACTCTAGCCCAGGTTTAGCGCGAGACTCAGTGAGTTCATGTAAACGACTGCCTTGACCTCCCGCCAAAAGCATCACTAGAGTGTCATTAGCCAATTGATTGATGTTGGGTTTATCCAAAGATGTCATACAAAACCTCTTAATCTGCTCAGAAAAAAATTCTAACCCTACAAAAAAACTTTTGGGATCAGCTGAAAGCGCAGTAGTCACAAGAGTTATTTGTATGTGTAAACAAACAATCAATGCACCAATACAACATCATTAAACGATAGTTCAAAACAGAAATATTGATCCGTGTCAAAATTTAGGCTAACCACAAACAAACAATAGCCAAAAGTCTGGTATCTGGAGAAGTGGCGATATCATCGGTGTTAATCCTCAGAACATTGCGAACTGATTAATCCTTTTAAAGCAAGTTGAAGAGGATCATCAATATCTGTATTTACATGTCTAATTGATTAAATCAAATAGCGACTGGTGGATAATCATATCACCGCTATTCAGACACCTATAAACCAAGTGTGCTAGTCAACTTAAGTGTAGTAAAACAACCGATAATATATCGAGACATTTATTTTACTTTGGAGTCATTGCGAATTAATTTACTTTTTAAAGCTTTACTTAATTCAGACAAAAGCGAGAAAGCCGGTTTACTCTGTTCAGGTCTTCTATTCACTGCTGTCTTTAAAACCAGAGCCTTAGGCCAATAAGGATTGACATCCTGATGTGATGAGGAGTTCGTATTATTGTTATAGTTTTTTCTGTTATAGTTTTTTCTGTTATCGCTTTTTTTGTTATCGATTTTAGGACCATAATTGGTGTTCATGGTTTTATTCCTTCTGAATCCTATTTTTAGAGGTAACGGCCTTGGTCATCGCACTTTCAGTGCTTCGCTAGTCAGTCTTTCACAAGCACAAGACTATACAACTTCAGAGCGCTAAGTTTTTGGGTGCCACTACCTTTAAAGACTAATGTCGATTTTTATCCAGACATTGATACAAATCAAAATATAAATGGTTTCATTTTAGTGATGTAAATTTCCACCGGCCGTGAGCAATGACACTCATACTAAAATGAGCATCATTGATTTAAATGTCTAGAACGACTTTTCATCACCAACACTCTATATCATTGATAACACTCAGCATTACAAGTGTAATGCTGAGTGTTATCAAAACATCAGCTATGTCAAAAAAGTATTGCACTTAGCAATACTGAAATAGGTTTTGCTCTTTTTCAAAGGCCACGGTTTTACTTTCAAGTGCCAAAAACTCATTAAAGCAATAAGTAGGCCCCTGTTGACACGCGTAACTATTGGCCACATAACAATGACCACATAATCCTACCCCGCAGCGCATTCGCCGTTCAATTGACATCCAAATGTCTGACGTTTTTAAGCCTAAGTCTACACAGGAATTGGCAACCGCCATCATCATCGCTTCCGGTCCGCAGGTAAGTACAATATCTGGATAATGCTCATCTTTATTTAGAAGTTCGGATAAGTATTGTGTTGGCAAACCTGTGTGGTCACTATCCCCTCCTACTTCTAGCGTTTCAAACAGTTTAATACTTGTGGACCAGCGAGCTCTCTCTTTTTCGAGTACCTGTGAGGCTGAGTCGCGAGCAGCATATAACAATGTGACTGACTTCGAATAGCCATTGTTGATTAAGTAGTCGATGGTGGAAGCTACGGGCGCTAACCCGCAACCACCTGCAACAATTAATACTTCTTTATGCTTAATGAGGCCTACAGGCCAGCCCCGACCAAATGGGCCGTTATATCCCACAACATCTCCTTTCCCTAAGGAAAATAGCTTTTCGGTTAAATGTCCAACATTTTTAATCAGAGCATTAAAACGACCTGTTTTGTCAGGAATAGAGGTATAGGTAAAAGGCGCAAGACCAGCGCCAGGTAATGTCAACATAAAGAATTGGCCGATAGTTATTGGTTTGTCGTGCACAAACCCTTTAGGTTCAAAAGTAAAGTGTTTTGTATGAGTGCCATCTTCGTGCACATCAACTATACGTATCGTTTGTGGTGTTAGCTGCAACATTGTTTATCTATCCTTTTCATGACTGAATGCACCCCAATGGTGCCTGGACAAGTTTGTTCGCATCGCCCACAACCTACGCAGCCGTAACGCTGGAATTCAGGTAAGTATTCATCCGAAAATTTATGAAACCAAAATCTTTCAACTCTTTGGGCAGGTTTTTGACTAGGGTTATGACCACTGGCTTCCTTTTGAAAACCTTCAAACAGACAGGAATCCCAACATCTTATTGTCTCGGACTTGGTGACATCTAGTTTCACTTCTTTAGATATTGATACAGGCGTCACTGGTTGTTTTTCAACCACTTCATAAGTACTGTAACAAGAGCAGGTAGGACAAAGATTAGTGCAACCAGAGCACCCCAAACATCTCACACTTAATTCTTCCCAGAGCTGCGAAGGAACTGAATTATCGTTAAGGTATTCAATAGCATTACTAATATAACTATAATCGACAAATTCAGAACGTACCTTTTCTAGCAATTTTGTTCGTAATTTCAGATGATTGTTATCGGCCTTATCTAACATCATATCTTTAATGCTATTAATACCTTTTTCAGTCTCCGCTATCACTAGCCATTCAGAGGATTCATTAGTTTCATCCACACTTAAACGGCTTAACACCAAATCGGCTGTATTATCTTTTATGTGTGGCCCTGCATCAACTTGAACACAAAACCCGTTAGCACAAGGTGACTCACAATCGATCCCAACAAGCAGAATATGCTCACGTCTTTTCTGATAATAGGGATCTAGCTCAAAAAACTTATCCTGATAGGCGATAGCGCTTAAGTCACAGGCCTGAACACCAAACAGTACTTTTGGCTGAACCTGCGGCAGAATTGTCTCAAAGGTTTCGCCATCAAATTTGTAGAGCACTTCTTTTTCGGCAAACAAAAAACCTTTGGGAGATGTTAAAGGTAAGTGATTATGACCAAATAAAGGGGCAGATTTATCGCCAATTTGTTCTGTCCATATTTCCTCACCATCAGCATCTTTTTGGATCTGTACAACCGAATAATACTTAGCAAGATGATGTTTCAAAATATTTACGTCTTTGAGTAAAAAACGATTATTGGCCATGTTTTTTCCTTCAATCATTGGGACACCCTATTCCCTGCATCACTTAATACAGATGAATGTGGTGGTTGATTTTCAGGTAATGGAATAATATTGACAGCACAGACCTTAAGTTCAGGCATTTCTGTGCTCGGATCCATTGCATTATTAGTCAAAAAGTTAGAAGGTGCTTCTTTAAAGTGATACGGCATAGACAACAAACCTGGACTCACTTGGTGACTGATCTGTATCCTTGTTTCAACGCAACCTCGCCTTGAAGAAACCGTTACTCCTTGATGATTTTTTAATCCTAAATCTAATGCGTCCTGTGGATGAATAAACAGCAATCCATTAGGCGTCTCTCGCTCTAACAAAGGTGATTGGCGGGTCATAGAGCCGCAACCATAATGAAAGTGTAATCGCATGGTAGTAAACCAATACGGATAATCGGCGTTAGGTACTTCATCAGTCAGCACATGGTCGACAGGAATAAGTTTACCTTTACCTATAGGGAAAGTTGTTGAATGTAGACAACGACTACCATCTGGATATTTCTCGTTACAAGGCCATTGCAGACCATTATTTTGTTTTAATCGAGGGTATGACATACCACTAAAAGAGTCGGTTAATTGACTCATCTCATCAAATATTTGCTCACTTGTTTGCCAATTCATTAATTCAGACACCCCCATTTCTTTTGCTAGTTCGCTCAGTATCTGCCAATCGATCTTCGCCTCACTAGGAGGTGCGACGGCCTTATGGATTAATTGCACCCGGCGTTCACAGTTAGTAAAGGTGCCTTGTTTTTCAGCAAAACTAGCCGCAGGCAATACGATATCCGCCATTTTTGCAGTTTCTGTCATCGATAGTTCAATCACCACCAACAAGTCCATCGCCCGCATGCCCTGAGCCACTTTATTACGGTCAGGATCAGTCACAACGGGATCTTCACCGAAAATAAGCAATCCCCTAAAGTTGCCATGGCGTGCCTGATGACTCATTCCTAGTGATGTCAAGCCAGGCAATATGGGTACTTCAGTGTGCCAGGCTTGACTAAATTTTTTTCTAACCTGTTCATCATTGACGCTTTGATAATCAGGGTAAACATTAGGTAAACACCCCATATCGCAAGCACCTTGCACGTTATTTTGTCCACGTAACGGATTGATGCCTGTTCCATCTCGGCCAATGTGCCCGCAAATAAGGGCTAGGTTTGACAAAGCGATAACATTATTTGTACCACTAACAAATTGGGTTATGCCCATTCCATAAGCAAGAAATGCGGCATTTGCTTGACTATACATTTTTGCCATTTGTACTAGAGCGGCACCTTCGATACCGGTAATGCCAGATACTTTTTCAATAGTATAATCTGCAACATGGGCCTTGAGGGCGTCAACCCCCTCACAGCGGCGCGCAATAAACTCATCGTTTTGCCAACCGTGGGTAAAGATAATATTTATCAAGCCATTGAGTAGTGCAATGTTGGTTCCAATCTTAAGTTGCAGGTGCAAATCAGCCACTTTGGCAAGACGTGTTTGACGGGGATCAACCACAATAAGCTTTGCCCCTCGAAGCTTGGCTTTTATGATTTTCCCTCCAATTATCGCGTGGTTTTCCGTAGGGTCAGCCCCAATCACTAATATCACATCGGCTTTGTTCACATCGTCAATGCTGTTGGTCATGGCACCGGAGCCTAAGGTTTTTTTGAGACCGGCTACTGTGGGGCTATGACATATTCGGGCACAGTGATCGATGTTATTGGTTTTTAACACGGCTCTGGCAAATTTTTGTGCCGCGTAGTTATCTTCGTTAGTTGCTCTGGCACTACTAATAAGACCGACACTTTGTGGGCCACTTTCGCTGATGAACTGTTTAAGATTTTTGGCTATATGACTTAGAGCATGTTGCCAACTCACCACCCTAAACTCACCATCTACTTTCATTAAAGGATGTGTTAACCGACCATGATGGCTGATACCAAAGGGTGTATTCCAACCTTTTGCGCACAACATTCCTTGACTAATAGGATGCTTACTAAGAGGCTGTACCGCAGTGATAGTATTGTCATTCGCCACAAGAGCAATACCACAACCGACCCCACAAAAAGGACAGATACTGTTAACCTGAGTTTGACTCATAAATAATCAGCCTAGCCATTAAACAATTAACATCTATTAAAATAACTATTCGAAACAGTTTTTTGACGGGTATCAAACTTATGCTCTTTATTCTAAAAAAACACATTAGCTCAATATTTTCGCTGATAGATAATGTGGTACACCCATCCAACAAAAACACTACCACCGATTATATTACCGATAATCACAAACAAAATATTTCGAAAGAAGTCCCAAAAAGTGATGATACTTCCCGTTATGTCTAAGTTAGAAAAATGTTGGATCAGCATAGCCATGGGATAAAAATACATATTCGCCACACTATGCTCAAACCCTGCGGCGACAAATGCAGTTATGGGGAAAATAATAGCCACCACTTTGTCGGTTACGGTTTTACCTGCAATTGCCATCCAAACCGCTATACATACCAATATGTTACATAGTATCCCGCGAAACAAAGCCTCAGTGATTGTTAAGGTACTTTTGCTCGCAGCGATATTCAAATACTGCTCAGCTATCGCACCGTCATTCATAAGCACGTGGCCTGATAAAAAAATGAGGGTTGCCATACCCGCCGCACCAAACAAATTCGCGATACAGACTACCGTCCAATTTCTAAGCAACCCATACAATGAAATTTTGTTATCAGCCCACGCCATAACAATTAAATTATTACCGGTAAACAATTCAGCCCCCGCTACAACCACTAATATCAATCCCAAGCAAAATGCCAATCCACCCAAAAGTTGCGTGCTGGCAAAACTTAATGTGCTGTCTGATTTAATCAACACAAATATCATTGCCCCTAATCCAATAAAGGCACCGGCTAAAAAACCCAACATCACAAGGGGCAATAAGGGCATGGTCGCTTTTTTTACCCCTATTTCATCCACCATTGCAGCAATTTGTGCTGGTGAATAAGCGCTAAAACCAAGTTTTATATTCATAGATTTCACTCTTTTAAACAGACAATTTTTATCCATAATAAAGACTATTTTGGAGGTTTTTGGCGGACAAATATTGATATTCATCAAATACAGGACTCATCAGCAGCTGTCCTAACACAGGGGTATTTGATAGCGTTAAAAGACAAATGAATGGCCGAAATTTGCAAGACAGAGGTATCTGGCTTTATAGATAGAATATTCAGCCTCTATACTTATACGGAACCAGCTTATCGATCTAGATATACCGGGATATATCAATTTAAAGCTTATTAGTGGCTGTTTTGTCTGGAGTTGCTTTCAAAAGATATAAATAGAGGTAAGGAATAGCAGATAAACTAATTTGACTGCTACA
>Ga0307488_10001076_pt1 | contig 22877 bp, 12 predicted proteins | sample SB02metaG_FD_202248 | JGI IMG/M metagenome (GOLD analysis project Ga0307488, IMG submission 202248) | Sea-ice brine microbial communities from Beaufort Sea near Barrow, Alaska, United States - SB 0.2 | ecosystem: Environmental > Aquatic > Marine > Coastal | place: USA: Alaska | collected... | reverse complement strand
AGATAGCAATTCACGACCATGTTCCAAATATTCTGGATGATATTATAGATATCATGAATCGTTATGAAAATATAGATGATTATCATAATGATGAAAAGACCCATCAAATAGAGGAAGATAGTCTTAAGCATGGAAGACATCGGGCAACTTCTCCTAACTATACAGTAGAACAGATCATTCATGAATACATTATCTTTAATAACGTGATCATTAGGGTGCTTCATAACAACAATGTTAAAGAGGGGTCCTTATTTCATCTTATAAAATATTCTATAGACAAAGCAATGCTTAATTCTGTTTCCTCCTTTACTGAATCTATTCAGGAAATGCAGAACAAATTGATAGGAACACTGGCACATGACATCAGGAACCCATTAGCAGCTGCAAGAATGTCTATTGAAATGCTAAATCATGAAGCCGGCGAGGAAAGATTAGAAAAGGTTAAAAAAATGTCTTACAATAGCGTAAACAAGGCTATTGATCTTATTGAAGGATTGTTGGAATCTATTACCGTAAAGGCCGGAGAAGGTATTATGCTTTCTTTTTCAGAAATGGATCTTAATGATGAAATTCAATCCGTTTATAATGAAGCTTGTGAGATATTTTCAGAAGAAATAATCCTGGATAAAAAGGACGAGCCTATAAACGGCGTTTTTGATGCTACTGCGATTAGACGTTTATTGGAAAATCTAGTGACTAATGCTATAAAATATGGTCATTCTGAAAAGGCGATAATTGTTAAAATAAGGAACGAGGAAGAGTGGCTAAATATCACTGTCCACAATCATGGAGAACCTATTCCTAAAGAAAAACAAAAAGAAATATTTACATTTATGCAACTTGGTAATCAGCATAGAGAAAAGAACTTACAAAGTTATGGGATTGGTCTCACCCTTGTAAAAATGGTTGCTGAAGCGCATGGAGGAAGTGTTAATATAAGGAGTGAAGAAGAATTTGGAACCGAATTTCAAATAAAACTGAATAAACACAGCAATGTGCCCGGCAAAAAGAGGGCGCTCTTAAATGCCGAAGCTTAATTAGAACTCATACATCACTCCAACTCCTAATAATTGTTTGAACTGAATTTTAGGACCTAATGTTTCCAAGGCACCATCATCATTGGTGTCTTCCTTAGATTTCACATCATCATCGTAGATCAGGTGCGAGCCAATATTGGCCTTTATAAACTCGTTAACTACCAAATTCAGCTTTAACTCCCAGTCTACATCTATGTTCCCAAATTTATTGAGATAGTCTGTATAAAAACTTACCTGATTATCCAGATTAACATTGGTAAAAACTTCTTTGCTAAAACTACTGGTAAACAAGATCCCAACTTCTGTTCGCACGTTTTCACCTTCAACAAGAATATTCCCAATACTATCACGAACGGCTGGAGTAACCCCAAACATTCCCTCATTAGCCAATCTCTGATCTAAAACAAAAGTAGATTTTTCTGTTATAGGAGAAAGATACGCGGTAAAATCTTCATTGGGTGCGGTATATTCAGCTCCTACTCCTAAAAAGACGTATCCCGGTGCCATAAAACTGGAGATCGATTTGTCTCTTTCGGGGTATTTGTAGCCCTCTGCAAATTGTGTTTTAAAATTGAATTTCGCTGAATATCTGAAATTTGAAATTGAATCCCTTCTATATCCATAAGTGGAATTCAATGAAATCTCATCATCTGTTTTACGAAGCTTTCTTCCTTCCTGAGCATTTATACCATATCTTAGGGTAGCTGAAGTTTTCCAAAGCAAAAGATCCTTTTGAAATTTTCTTTCGAAATTTCCGTAAAACAAGGCCGAAATAGAATTATTCCCTCCAGCGCTCCAGTTCACAAAAGCTACTTCATTCATATTTACTCCAAGAGAATTCTTTTTAGCCCACATCATCACCATTTCCTGAGTCTCTTTCTTAATAGAATCATTCCCTGAACTATCTAAAGAGGTAGTGTCTGATATGGTTTTGGGTAAACGCTTGGCAAAGGAGTTTGAAGCCAGGAAAATTAAACCTAATAGAATGGGTAGAATTGGGGTAAACTTAAACTTCATTTTAACGGGTAAACTATTTATTTAAAAGGCTCTTAATGGTATTAGCTATACTTGAAACGTCCAATTTTACGATTTCATATAATTCTTTCATGTTTCCTTGTTCAATAAATTGATCTGGGATCCCTAAACATTTGATCTGGCTGGAATAATTGTGCTTAGCAGCAAACTCTAAAATCGCACTTCCAAATCCACCGGGTAATGCTCCTTCCTCCACAGTGATAACCTGTTTGAATTTGGAGAATATTTCATGAAGCATAAGCTCATCTAAAGGTTTTACAAATCCGGCATCATAATGAGCTACTTTGCCCTTTGTTTCTAAAGAAGCTATTGCCAGCTTAACATTTTCAGCAATGCTTCCCACACTAATTACGGCTAGATCTGTTCCTTCCCTCAATATTTCTCCCTTACCTATCTCCAACTTTCTAAATTCCTGCTTCCAATCTAATCGAACTCCTCTTCCACGAGGATAACGAATTGCCATCGGATTTTTTAAGTCTAATTGAGCGGTGTACAATAAGTTGCGTAATTGCACCTCATCTCTGGGGGCAGCAATTATCATATTCGGGATACATCTTAAATAGGAAATATCAAAAACACCGTGATGTGTGGCACCATCTTCTCCAACCAAACCTGCTCTATCCAGGCAAAAGATCACCGGGAGGTTTTGTATTGCTACATCATGGATAACCTGATCATAGGCTCGTTGTAGAAAAGTGGAATAAATAGCACAGTACACTACAAATCCCTGAGTAGCCATTCCGGCAGCCAAGGTAACTGCATGCTGTTCGGCGATCCCAACATCGAAAGCTCTTTCCGGAAAAGCATCCATCATATATTTTAAGGAACTCCCTGTTGGCATTGCCGGGGTGATCGCAATTATTTTTTCATTCTTTTCGGCTAACTCTACTAAAGTTAATCCGAAAACATCCTGATATTTTAAAGGTAAACCTTCAGAATTAGAAGGCAATAATTCTCCTGTATCCGGAACAAATTTCCCCGGAGCATGATATTTCACCTGGTCTTCTTCTGCCTTCTGCAATCCCTTTCCTTTGGTGGTGATCACATGAAGGAATTTAGGACCTTGTATTTTCTTTAATTCTTCAAAAACCTCTAGCAAACCTTTAATATCATGACCGTCTACCGGACCAAAATAATTAAAATTCAAGGCTTCAATAATATTATCCTGTTGTGGTTTATGGCCCACTTTTGCCTTTGTGAGATATTGTTTTAATGCACCCACACTAGGATCTATACCAATAGCATTGTCGTTTAATATCACCAATAAGTTGGCTTTGCTTACTCCGGCATGATTCAAGCCCTCAAAAGCCATCCCGCTGGCAATAGAAGCATCGCCTACTACGGCAATATGTTGTTTGGAAAACTCTCCCTTTAAATTTGAAGCGATCGCCATACCGAGTGCAGCAGAGATCGCTGTAGAGGAATGCCCTACTCCAAAAGCATCATATTCACTTTCAGATCTTTTAGGGAAGCCGCTTAAGCCATGTAATTGCCTGTTGGTATGAAATATATCTCTTCTCCCTGTAAGTATCTTATGGCCATAGGCTTGATGACCCACATCCCAAACCAAGAGGTCATCGGGAGTGTTAAAAGCATAATGAAGTGCAATGGTCAATTCCACAACACCTAAACTGGCCCCTAAATGCCCCTCTTTAGTAGCTACTATATCTATGATGAATTTCCTGAGTTCCTTTGCCAGAACCGGTAATTCTTCTGTAGAAAGTTTGCGTAGATCTAAAGGGGAATCAATATTGTTTAAAATACTTTTTTCCATGGAAAGCAAAGGTACATTTTGAAATTGTATTTTTGGATATGGATTTAATTTTTGACGATGAGTATTTTATGCGAAAAGCCTTAGATGAGGCTTCTTACGCATACGAAAAAGGAGAAATTCCTGTTGGGGTAGTGATTGTGATCAATCAGCAGATCATTGCACGGGGATATAACCTTACCGAAATGCTGAATGATGTAACGGCTCATGCCGAAATGCAGGCGATCACCGCTGCAGCTAATTTTTTAGGTGGAAAATATCTGAAGGATTGCACGATGTACGTGACCCTGGAACCTTGCCAGATGTGTGCAGGTGCTTTGTACTGGAGTCAGCTTTCTAATCTGGTCTTTGCGGCTACAGACCATGAACGTGGCTATAGAAAAATTGGCGGGCAATTACATCCAAAAACCACTGTTAAAAGTGGAATTATGGAAGAAGAAGCCTCCCAACTTCTTAAAAGATTCTTTATAGAACGCCGGAATTTAAACTAGATCCTTCGACAGGCTCAGGATGACAGGTCTATTTATTTGTCGTTCCGATCCCGATAGCTATCGGGATCGGAATCCCTTATTAACAGAAAATCTGATTCAATGAGATCCTTCGACAGGCTCAGGATGACAATGTGATAAATTTGTCATTCCGAATACAATGAGGAATCTCCTATAAATCGAAAATCTGATTCAATAAGATCCTTCGACAAGTTCAGGATGACAAATTCTTAGACCGTTCCAATAGCTATCGAGACCGGATGGAAATTTGCTCTTTCTATTCTATCACCTTTTTTGCTTCTTCAGGTATATCCCACATATCTTCTAACTCTTCTAAAGTTTTACCTTTAGTTTCTGGGATGTATTTATACGTAAAGAATATAATTCCTAAGATGAATACTGAAAAGATAAAATATGGTAAAGATCCATTCCAAAAATCACCTTCATTCATCTTACTTTCAGCAACCATAGGAAAAGACTGAGTCACTAAATAGTTTGCTGCCCATTGTGCTGCAACAGCTATAGACATCGCGGCACTTCTTATGTTATTTGGAAACATTTCTGAAAGTATTACCCAAACCACAGGCCCCATAGACATGGCAAAAGAGGCAATAAATAATAATACTCCAACCAATGATAGTATTCCAACAGAATTGGTCATTAAAGTGGTTCCTAATAATAGAAAACCAGCCAACATCCCTACTGCTCCAATATATAAAAGCGGTTTTCTACCAAATCTATCTACTGTTGCCATGGCAACGAAAGTAAATAGTAAGTTTATTCCGGCTAATAATACTTGCTGAAGCAACACATCTTCTTTTCCGAAGCCTAAAGCTTTTTCGAAAATATCTGCTCCATAATAAAGCACGGCATTAATTCCGGTGAATTGCTGTAACATAGAAAGTACAGTACCAATTACAATGATGGCAAAGATCCCTTTTGCAAAGATGCTCACCTTCAGTTTATGTTGATCTTTTTGAATAGACTTTTCGATCTCATTAAATTCCAATTGAGCAACCTCAGAGCCATGAATACGAACCAACACTCTTAAGGCTTCTTCTTTTAATCCTTTTATAGCCAGCCATCGCGGACTTTTAGGAACAAAGAATAATAAAACCAGGAATGATAAACTTGGAATAAGTTCAGACCAAAACATCATCCTCCATCCACTTTCAATATTTTCTGCTTCAGTAGCGCTATTTCCAATAAAATAGGTCGCCAAGAAAACCACGAAAAACCCAACTACAATTGCAAGTTGATAATAGGTTACTAATGTCCCTCTAATCTTAGCCGGTGCAATTTCAGCAATATAGGTTGGAGCATTCATAGATGCTATTCCAATTCCCAAACCTCCAATAATTCTGAAGACCACCAACAAAGTAACCGATTCCGGAAGAAAAGCCGGTAAACCTGAACCCCATGCAGAAAGAGAAAATAATACTGCCGAAATGATCAATGAATATTTTCTACCTATTCCTTTACTAAGTGGTCCTGCCACAATTGCTCCTGCGAAACATCCTATTAAAGCACTTCCAACTACCCAACCTTTCATCCCTGCATCCAGATCGAAATACTGACTGAAATAGTATTGAGACCCATTAATTACTCCGGTGTCATACCCAAAGAGCAAGCCACCTAGGGCAGAAACGATGGTAATTAAAATTAGAAATGTTTGATTTTTCATTTAAAAGGAATTTGGTAGTACCTTATAAGTACTAATTAATTTAAGGAGTCAATTTAGTGACTTTGATATAATCTACGTAAAGTTTTTGTGGCAAGGCTGAATCATCTACAACTGCACCCCCTAAATTTCCACCAATCGCGAGATTGATCAGGAAATAAAAGGGCTTCCTAAATGGATAGTTTTTATCATCATAAGCTTTAGGAACAAAAGTGTACAACAAAGCATCATCTACATAAAATTTGATATTGTCTTTACTCCAATCTGCTTTATAGACATGAAAGCCATCCTCGATACCTTCAATTTTTGTCTTCTTTGTATTAATAGTATTTCCATGGCTTGCTGGAGTATGTAAAGAGGTAAACACCTTACCCGGTTCTTTACCCACATATTCCATAATATCTATTTCTCCGGAAGCAGGCCATCCTACCTCATCAACATCTGCTCCCAGCATCCAAAGTGCAGGCCAAAGACCTTTTGCAGTAGCCAGCTTGGCTCTTACCTCAATACTTCCATATTGAAATTCCACTTTGTCCTTTGTATTTATTTTCCCTGAGAAATATTGATCCCCTTTTTTAACAGCTGTAATTACAAGATTTCCATCGGCTACTTTTACATAATCTCTGTTGTAGGTCTGCAGTTCATTGTTACCCCAACCGCATAGATCCGGACAACCATTCCCTTCCTCATAGCTCCAATGGTCCATATTTAAGGAGTCTCCATCAAAATTATCCTGGAAGATCTTTGGAGCACAGGAAGTAAATGGCAAGGTGCTTAAAAGAAGAATTAAAACTATATAATTCATGAAATGCTATTTTTTTAATTCTTAAAAGTAAATTCAGCTGTCTTCAAATCTCTGGAATTTCCTCCCACAAATATATTAAAATCGCCATCTTCTACTTCCCAAATCCTATTAGCAGTATAGAATTCCAACATTTTTGGAGTTATAGGGAATGTAATCGTTTTAGTTTCTCCTGGTTCTAAATCTACTAACTGAAAGCCTTTCAATTCCTTTACAGGTCTTGTTCTGCTTCCTATGATATCCTGAAGATACAATTGTACCACTTCTCTACCTTTTACTTTTCCATTATTCTTGATGGTGATTCTTGCTTCTAAATCCTTTTCTGAATTCATTTCAGCTTCTGAAAGAGAAAGAGTTCCATATTCAAATTGTGCATAGCTCAATCCGAAGCCAAACGGGTAAAGTGCGGTTTTCTTCACATCGGTGTAATGAGAATAGGTAACATGCTTATCATTCCAAGGTCTTCCTGTGTTCTTCTGATTGTAGTATAAAGGCTCCTGCCCTACCAATCTAGGAAATGAGACCGGTAATTTCCCTGAAGGATTATATTTTCCGAACAACACATCTGCAATAGCATTTCCGCTTTCTGTTCCTAATTGCCATGCAACTACTATAGTCGGAAGATTTTCTGAAGCCCATGTGATCTCCATTGGTCTACCGTTAATTAGAACCAACACAATGTTGCTGTTCACTTTTTTAATTTCTTCCAACAATTCTTGCTGAAGACCTGCCAAACTAATCTTTGCCTGACTTCTACCTTCCCCTGCCTGAAATGCATCTTCGCCCAATACCATTACCACCAATTCTGAATTTTTAGCTAACTCGATAGCATCCTTAAACCCGGATCTGTCAGTATTATTGATCTCTAATGGCAATAGGAATCCGCGTTCACTTGTTCCTAATGTAGTCCCTAAGGCATATTTTACCTTGGTATCCTTTCCTACTGCATTTTTAATTCCTTCTACTACAGAGACAGCAGAGTTTGCTTCTCCCTGCGCTCTCCAGTTTCCTATTGGAGCATCCTTATCATTTGCCAAAGGGCCTATAACTGCAATAGATTTTACTGTAGACTTAATTGGCAAGAGTTCTTTTTCATTCTTAAGAAGCACTATAGATTTTGCTGCAATCGTTCTTGCTACTTTTCTATGGTCCTCATAAGATATATTCTTTTTAACCTCCGGGTTAGTATATTTATAAGGATCGTCAAATAGTCCTAATTTAAACTTTACTCTTAGCACGCGTCTAGCAGCATCGTCTACTACAGCTACATCTACAGTTCCTTCATTAACTAATTCTACCAGACTGGATTCATAAGCGCCACCTTCCATGTCCATATCGCTTCCTGCGTTAATGGCAATTTCTGAAGCCTGTTTTTTATCTTTTGCAAATCCGTGATAGATCATTTCAGTAATAGAACCCCAATCTGAAACCATAAATCCTTTCCAATCCCATTTGCCTTTTAAGAGCTCTCTTTGTAAGTATTTATTACCCGTAGATGGAATTCCATCTATCTCATTAAAAGAGTTCATAAACGTAGCCACTCCAGCTTCAGCAGCAGCTTTAAAAGGAGGCAGCACGCTATTTTGCAATTCGTTCTCTCCCAAATGTACGGTGTTGTAGTCTCTACCTGCTTCTGCAAATCCATAACCAGCAAAATGCTTGGCGGTGGCTGCAATGGTAAGATTATCTGCAAGATCGTCTCCCTGATACCCTTTAATTTTGGCAACTCCAACAACAGAAGTAAGATAAGTATCTTCACCAGAACCTTCCATGATACGCCCCCATCGAGCATCTCTTGAAACATCTATCATTGGTGAAAAGGTCCAGTTTATTCCTTCTGCAACAGATTCTATGGCTGCAATTCGAGCAGATAGCTCCATAGCTTCCAGATCCCAGCTAGCTGTTTCACCTAGCGGTATAGGAAATATGGTCTTATATCCATGAATTACATCATATCCAAATATTAGAGGGATCTTCATTCTGGAGTTATCCATGATCAATTTTTGAGCTTCTCTTGTAGCATCTACAGAAAGCACGTTGAGCATGGAACCTACCAGGCCATTTTTAAGATTGTCTTCTTTTTGTTTACTACCCAATTCTGAAGCTGGTCCTGTTAGATCCCAACTTCCATTGTATTGTACAAGCTGTCCAACTTTCTCTTCTAAAGTCATCATGGATAGTACAGAATCTATTTTGGTCTCTACATTTTGAACCGAACTACTAATACGGGAATTTTGTGCCTGTGTAAAAAAGCAAGCGCTAAGAAGCAGAGCGGTAAGACTTAATTTTTTCATGATCTTAAAATTAAATTCGGGAGGAAAAACATTTTCTCCAATGTTATTTGTGAAAGGATATCCGCCACTTAAGTTGTAATTTCAGTATTGAATTGTTGCTCGTGAACCTGAACCTGAACAGTAATAAGCTCGAACATCGTTGTTACTCGTTGGAAAACTTTCTAATTTTTTATTTTTTACAATATTAATGCACCTAGAGCTCTATCCGAAAAATTAAAAGATTCTTGAACTTCCACGCTTAACATTCACTTCCTTCCCATTTCATCTTTATTCTGAATAACTAGTACTGTCTTAGCCTCTGGGTTGTAAAATGCTACATATACAGGAATGTTTGAATCAACTCTCACAGATCCCGCCGGACCAACTTAGAACCCTAGGCAATAATAGATCCTCCTCAAAATGGTAGTTTTAGGGAGGATCTTTGGCTAATCAATTTTCATTTTTTTCTTATTAGGACCCAGTCAATAAGCACTTCTGCTTTTCCTTCTTTTATAAGTTCCACTGTTGATGAAGGAATACCATTATAAGGTTCTTCAACTCCATTAGTTTTGTATGGATACGCACCGCCTAAAGCAAGATTGAGAATAAGGAATTTTGGGTTATCAAATGCCCATTTACCGTAATGCTCTACCATAGGTTTTGTAACCCGGTAGATCAACCTGCCATCAAGTTTAAAATCTATTCCCTCTGGCGTCCAATCAACAGAATACACATGCCAGTCGGTCACATCTTCACCTTCAGGGAAGAAGTATTTATTAACCAGCGGAGTTTCTCCGGAATATTCCGGGCCGTGCAGGGCTACTCCTATCCAATCTGTCTCTCCTACATATTCCATAATATCAATCTCTCCGGTTTCGGGCCAATTTCCCCCGCCTAGTGCCCAGAAAGCGGGCCAAAATCCCGACCCTTTTGGAAGTTTCATTCTAGCAGAAGCAGTGCCATAAGTAAACATAACTTTGTCACGGGTATTGATCCTGCCTGAGATAAAATCGAAATTATTTCCACGAAAAGTTATAAAGTTGGGTCTGTAATGAGCTTTGAGTACTAGTGCATTTTCAGCTCCTTTTGCATCTGCATCTTCCACAGTAAAAATAGTTTCCGCGGAATCAACATAGATCTGCTGTTCGTTATTCACCCAAAAGTCAGTCCCAATGACATTCCATTTCTCCCTGTCAAGGGAACTTCCGGAGAAATCATCAAAGAATAGGGTGTCTGTTTCCTTTCCAACTGGTAAGTCCTGAGCATATGAATTTCCACTGAAAATCAACGCTAGTGCCAGGAAGGTTTTTAAAAAGATGTGCTTCATATAAATTACTTTAAAAAGAATTACCCTAAAAAACCAGTACCTCAAGGATCTCAGGTAAAAGGGACATTATAAAAATTAAATATTCTTCATGATCAATTGATTAATTACCGGAGCGTGGATCTTGGGAATTTAAAGCCTAAACAAACAATAATTATTGATATATTTTTACATAATCAATTTCCATAGATGATTCTTGAAAATCATCATTTATAGTACCACCCAAATTTCCGCCCATAGCAATATTCAACAATAAATAATGGGGATGATCAAATGGTTTTTCTGAGGAATTAGGCAGTTCATAAATCAAATCGCCGTCGACAAAGGTTTTAATACTACTACTGCTCCATTCCATTGAATAGACATGAAATTCTCCAGATGTATTTGCAACCGACGCTGTACCTCCAACATTTTTATATTCTCCGGTATTTCTATCGCCCCAATGGAAGTGTGAACCAATTTTATTCTTATCCCATCCGGTTTGTTCCATAATATCAATTTCCCCGCAACCTGGCCATTGACCGCTTCCATATTGTCCTACAAAATAACTTCCTGTTTCGTTACAATTAGCACCTAGCGTCCAGATTGCCGGCCAGGTACCCGTTGCTGCGGGTAGTTTGGCTCGTACTTCAACACGGCCAAAAGTAAAGGCAAATTTGGAATTCAAGCGGGCAGAGGTGTAGGATTTTGTTGAGCCACTATAGGAATATTGCTCTTTTATGGCTTTAATTTTTAAAGTGCCATCGCTCACATAGGAATTTTCAGTGCGGGCTGTGTAATGCTGCAATTCGCCATTGAACCAGCTACCATTATTTGGAGGTATGACCTGATGATGCCATTTTACATCATCCAGGCTTCCGTCGTCCTCAAATTCGTCAAAGAAAACCAGAGTTGTGAACTGAGCATCAGATTTATAAACGGTGAAGTTCACCGTTTCATTTAAGAAATCTCCGGATTCTGAATAGGCCCAGACTACAACATTTGATGTATATGTCCCTTCCTTAGAAAAAGTATATTCCATATTACCTGAAGTGCTTTGCTGAACATCACCGTTATCAAAACGAAATGCATATCTCACTGCATTGCTGGCTGTAGCAGTTACCTGAACCACACCAGATCCATCCCCATTAGGCTGTTGTTCGTTGGCCCCGGCTAAGGATACCTCTACCTGTAGGTTTGAAACGACTGTATTTACTTCGGAATCCCCGGAACTACAGGAATAGGAAAAAAACAACAGCAAACAAGCCACGTAAAGGAAGCTCAGAGTTTTTAAAATGTATACAGAATTATATTTTCTCATTTTCAAACTTCATTTTCATAGTCTATTTTCGGACAATTTCCCTGCTCATATTTGATTCTGGCAAAGCTACATTTCTAATTATTTACCTAATTAAGTCCTCCTTCATAAGTGTCATTGGATCTAAAATTGATAAGTAAAAGCAATATCTGCAGTAATTTCAATAACTCTCATTCGACTGTATTCATATATCTATTAATAAACATATGAAGACTCCGTCATGGTATAAGGTTAAAGATCATCCTCCTGGCAGCGAACTGCCAGGAAACTGATGATCAAAAAACAAATATCTCTTTAGTTCTATCTCTTCCTAGTTATGGAAGTATACATTATCAATATAAACATTCGCTCCTCCAGCAGGAGCTGCAGAAAATATGAATTGTGACATGTGTTCTCTATTAGTGAGTCCAGCAAAATCTGATAAAGGTATATCAAGACTAACCCAAGTATTAGGGGTTACTGGGAACTCAATTTCATCCTCAGTATCATCTCCTCCATCAAAACCTCCGTCAGGACCAAAATCCACTAACTTTACTCTGAACACACTTGCATTTCCTGTCCAATAATCTACATGAAAATGTGTCATTGAAGAAGCATCTATTTGATTAGCTATGGTTTCAATTCCAACAAAATTTAGATTGCTATAAAGTTTCACATCATTTCCATCAACTGTAGTTTCAGTATAATCAACAGCAGACCATTCTGTTCTCCAAGTATCTACTGCAACATCTGTATAAGCATCGCTGAACAAGGAAATAACATTTGCAGCATCAACTGTAGGCGTTGGAGCGGCAGATTGTGGTTCGGTTGATGCAGCTGTCTCCTTGTAGAAGTATACATTATCAATATAAACATTTGCTTCTCCAGCAGGAGCTGCAGAAAATATGAATTGTGACATGTGTTCTCTATTAGTAAGTCCAGCAAAATCTGATAAAGGTATATCAAGACTAACCCAAGTATTAGGGGTTACTGTGAACTCAATTTCATCCTCAGTATCATCTCCTCCATCAAAACCTCCGTCAGGACCAAAATCCACTAACTTTACTCTGAACACACTTGCATTTCCTGTCCAATAATCTAAATGAAAATGTGTCATTGAAGAAGCATCTATTTGATTAGCTATGGTTTCAATTCCAACAAAATTTAGATTGCTATAAAGTTTCACATCATTTCCATCAACTGTAGTTTCAGTATAATCAACAGCAGACCATTCTGTTCTCCAAGTATCTACTGCAACATCTGTATAAGCATCGCTAAACAAGGAAATAACATTTGCAGCATCCAAAGTTGGTGTTGGGGCAGAAGCAGTTGGATTGGTTCCACCACTTGTTCCATCACCGCTTAAATTAATATTATCAAAATAAACAACATTATCTTGGGTTCTACTATCATTAAAATCTGGAAAAACAATAAGACCAGTTATATTTGTATTATTAGGATCACCTACTACACCTGAAAAATCGAATGTAAGCTCTTCCCACTCGTTGGTCTTTGTATTTGCAACTTTGATTTCTCCTGTGGATCCACCTGCAGCATTTTCAAATTTAATTGCAACATCACTAATAACTGTTTTCCAAACCAAGATTTTTACAGTACTGTTTGCAGCACTTAAAGTAAAAGGAGTTTCTAATTGAGTTATCGTACCTGCATAAGCTTGCCCATCTTTCCTTGCTGTAAATTGTGCAACAGTTGCAGTTGTATTAGCTCCACTTGCATCTGGGTTGGAAATGATCTCTAAGGCTGGATTATCTACATTTTCAAATACTGACCAGTTTTCAGCTGCTCCGCCATTTGCTGGTGTTTCAAAATTTACAGGAAAGCTTGTTGTGGTTGCCACTGTTCCTCCACCACCTGCAGCAAGAACTATATCATCAAAATAATGTACCGTTGTAGCATCCTTATCCCCGTTGAAATCAAAGAATAGTACCATTTTGTCAAATTTATCGGAGTCACTTGGAGAAAAAGCAAATGAAATCTCTTCCCATTCGTTGGCCACTGTTGTTGTCATACCAACTTCTTTATTGATGGTAGCATCTGCACTGTCTTCCAATTTCAGGAGAATGTTTTGACCCACACCGGGAGAATATATTTTTATTTTAATACTTTGTTCTTCTGAGAAATCCACTTTAGATGCCAGATCAAAGAATAAACCGGCATAACCTTCTACTCCTGCAGTCTGGGTAACCATTATTACCTTATCAGAAGTATTAATTCCTTCCTTATCAGGATTATCGCTGGGTTCAACGGTTATAGAACCAGCATCAGTTTCCCCGAATGTTCCGATTTCAGGGTACTCACATTCGAAGTTTATTCCTTCTGATAGTTCTGGGACACCAACTAATTGGATGCAGCCCTCTACAGGTTCAGGCGCAACATACGCAGATGGAGGTGGAATATCATCTTCCGCCTCGCACGAAATTATTAAGCTGAATATACCAAATACGAGAAGAATGCGTATTACTGGTAATTTAAAACTCTGTATGTTCTGTATTATATTATTCCGTTTCATTTCGTAATTTTTTAGTTACCTATTTTTTGTCAACTCTTAATTATAACCTTCATTTTGAGGATAGTTTGGTCCCAAAAGATCTATTTGCTGTTGAGGGATTGGCCAGTTTTTCATGTATTCCCTCAAAATGTTTTTAGGATTCCCCTCAGGATAGGATTCATTGAGGTTATCGTTATTCATGTGATCCAATAGGAATTCAAATAGTTTTCCCGTACGTTTTAGTGTATACCAACGTTGCCCTTCAAAAGCTAATTCTCTTGCCCCTTCATCCAAAATGGCCTGCAGATCTATCTCAGACACTTGGGCTGTATTGGCTCTTGTTCTTACGGCATTTAGGTATTCTAATGCTTTTGTTGTATTCCCCAGCATCATGTGAGCTTCAGCTCCTATTAGATAAGTCTCAGCAAGTCGGTAGACCATAATGTTCTTAAAATGATTTCTGTCAGTAGGCTCCACGCTTGCATCAAAAAACTTTATTACTCCCGGATTTTGCCTGCGGTAATACAGCATAAATTCATTTTGATTGGTTTCACTATTTACATATAAGTCCAGTGGCTCACCTAGTTCTTTGCCTGCGGGAAGTCCAGACTCATCATTATATTTGTATTCAAAAATGTAATAAGAACTGTTACTGTCTCTCCTACTATCGTTTGGATCTTCATTAAGAAGGTCAATCACATATTTATTTAATGAAATAAAACCTGCTCCTGCTCCTCCGTTTTCAATAGATTGCACCAAGCCAGGGGCATCTGCATAGGACGACACCATGTTCCAGTTCAAAATATGTGGACTACCTCCTCCTATGGTTTGAAACTCAAAGTTGACCGCAAATAAAGTTTCGGAATGATTTAGGTCTCCCTCAAAAACCTGTTGAGTAGTGGTCAAGCTGTGATTACCACTGTTTATAACAGCATCAGCCTGTGCGGCCGCTTCGCTATAATCCTCTTCCCAAAGCGCCACCATGGAACGTAAATGCCTTGCAGCACCCTGACTCCATCTGCCGAATTGTTCCGGATTGTAACTAAGGTTTTCAATTGCAAAATCAAGGTCTGATCTTAATAATGAAAAGATCTCTTCTTCAGAAGATTTATTCTGAGGCTGGTCAAAAGCATTATCCGGTGTTGTAGGTTCTGTGGTAACGAATATATTATTGAAAAGTCTGTATAAGATGAAATAAGAATTGGCGCGCATGGTCTTCGCTTCTGCCAAAATCTGATTTTTTCTGTCTTCATCAATATCAGTTAAATTCTCAGCTCCACGAATTATGGCGTTCGAACGGTCTATTATTCTGTAATAATATACCCAATAGGCATTGAGACCTTCAGAGGTTCCAAAATCACCCAGGCTTGCACCCCATAAGAGCCTGCTGTAAAGAGAAACTTCCCCGGTTATACCGGCAGACAGATCACTCTTACCCTGTAAGATCAACGGAATGGTACCGTTAAGTCTGTTGTCTTCGTATATGGTCCTGTTCAAGGTATAAAGTCCAACAACTGCTGACTCCAATCCCTCAGGGGAGGAATATAGAAAATCTACAGAAGTATCAGACAACAATTTATCTTCCAAGAAATCCTCTTGGCAAGACGTAGTGAGAGTTAATGTAATAAGTATTACAAAAAATCTTTTTGATAACAAATAACCATTTATAATTTTCATCTTTTGCTATTTATTTGGTTTAAACTGGTCCAATTTCGATTAAATATCGCAATGACAAATGCGATAATGGGTGGTTTTTAACTAGTTACTTAAAATGTAATATTGGTTCCAATTGTAAAATTTCTGGTTTCGGGAAACGACGTGGCACCATCAATTATTGGATCCTGTTCAGGGCTATAAGACCTAAAATCAGTAAAGGTTAATAAATTGTTTCCGGTAGCATAAATTTTCAACTTATCAATCCCAATTTTAGAAAGGACATTATTAGGCAAATTGTAGCCAATAGTTAGGGTTCTTAAGCGTATATAAGAGGCATCACGTACAGAAAATGGAAAAAGATGTAAATGAGTATCCGGTTTTGGTCTAGGATATTGAGTGGAAGGAAATTCCGGTGTATAATATTCAGTTCTTATTCCATTGATTGCTCCTTTCCAAAGTTCACCATCCGCTAGAACATTATTCAGTCGAGTTGCTCCCTGAACGAAATAAACATCGGCAAAAAGTTCGAAACCTTTATAATTAAGTGTATTAGTTATGGAACCGTACCAGTCTGGATCTGTATTGGTGAATACATTATCACGATCATCTATTTGTCCGTTTCCATCCTGATCAACCACCCGTACATCTCCAGGTTGTGCCAAAGGATTACCTGAGCCCGCAATATCATCCCCTACTTGATAGATACCATCATATTTCGGAAGCCAAATGTTATTTATAGACTGGCCAATAGAAAGTCTTCTTCCAGAACTATCTGTAATATCAATCTGATTTCCATTATCATCGGTTTCACCGGTTAGTGAAATTATCTCATTGTTGTTTGTGGAAAAAATAAGGCCCATTGTCCATTTAAAGTTTTCCGACCTAATAAAGTTAGTATTTAGAGACGCTTCAAGACCCTCGTTCTGTAATTCACCCACATTAAAGCGGATAACATTAAAACCAGTTGTTCCCGCAATGGCTCTATCTAACAAAAGATCTGTGGTATTTGATTTATAATATTCTACAGTTCCATCAAAAAAATTGTTAAATAGTCTAAAATCAACTCCTGCATTAAAAGTTGTAGTAGTTTCCCATTTTAGATTGGGGTTTGGTAATCGCGAGGAGGCCGTTGCTCCGCCCACAGTCTGACCACCAAATACATAAGGCCTATCATCGGCAACTCCCAAAGATTCCAGGGAATTAATACCCTGATTTCCTGTGGCTCCGTAACTTACCCGGAGTTTCATTTCATTTATGCCATCTACGTTTTCTAAAAAGGGTTCTTGGTGCAATTTCCATGCAAAGGAAATAGCAGGGAAATATCCCCATTTATTATTGGCTGCAAATACGGAAGCCCCATCTGCCCTCGCAGTAGCTTCCAGCAGATACCTGTCTAAGTATCCGTAACGAACCCGGGCCAAAAAGGATAGAAGTCTTCTTTCGGAAAGATTCCTCACATTGTTAAGTAAAGTTGTGGCATCACCATTATATCCCAGGGCATCGTTAGTAAATCCTGATTTGTCCAGTTGGGTATATTCGTTTGTCTGTTCATCAAAAGCCTGAACACCGGTAATATCTAAACTATGGTCATCATTGATCTGAGGGGTATAATTTACTATATTCTCAACTAAAACCTGTTTGAATAAAGTGTTCGCCAGAACGCCAATTCCACCTATCCCTTCATCTCCCGCCGAGTGCAAGGATGAGCGGTAAATACCTCTATTGGTGTTCCTATTTCTGAGGAATGTATTTAGCGTATAACTTAAAGATGGCGTAATTTTGTAGGTAAGATTCAGGTTGACATCTGTTAAGTTTATTTTGCTTTCATCTGTAGACTCTCTTTGATCCCACAATGGATTTACAGCGGTTATAGAATTCCCTAGATAAAATTTAACTAGTTCGTTATTTTCGTCAAATGGTCTCGCTAATGGTGTAATGGTAGTAAAGTTTAACCCTCCCGTTTCCTGATCCTGAGTGGCATTTTGATAATTAAATATACCATTGAAGGTCAGTTTATCGGTTAGTTGGTGTTCAAGGTTTAATTTGAAAGTACCCCTATCATAACCAGAGTTTGGTATAATACCATCCTGTGTAAAATAATTTATACTTGAAAAGATTTTGGTCTTCTCCGTCCCTGTTGAAAAGCTCAAGGAATGAGACTGAATTACTGCATCTTTTAAAACACGATCTTCCCAGTTAACAAATTGGCCATTATCAATGGTTTCTAATTCAAACGGACTGAAAATGTTTTCATCATTCAGATAATCGCCTGTAAATCTGTTCCTGTTAGCCTCTCTTCTCAGATCGATAAACTGTGATCCATCATAAAGGTTGAAATTTCTTGTAACTGACTGTATGGTGGTATAGGCATTATAATTTATCCTAGATACACCCTCAACACCTCTTTTGGTAGTTACCAATATTACACCGTTTGAAGCTCTTGAACCATATATGGCTGTTGAAGCAGCATCTTTCAAGATTTCAATGTTGGCAATATCATTAGGTGCAACATCATTTAAATTGTCAAATGGCAATCCATCTACTATAATTAGCGGTGAATTACCATTTGGTGCAACAGAAACATTTCCTCGTATCACAATATTCGATCCTCCTCCTGGTCTAGCACTACCCAAGTTCACCTGCACACCCGCTGCCCTTCCTCTTAGCATTTCGGAAACATTGGTGGTAGGTATGGCGGTGGCTTCATCTACTTCAACACTACTTACAGAACCTACAACATTACTTTTTCTTTGTGTTCCGTAACCCACCACAACAACCTCATCCAATGCTTCTGAATCAGTTAGCAATTGCACGTTAATTGTTTGTTGGTTAGTAACTGTGATTTCTTGGGCAACAAAGCCTAAATAACTAAACTGTAAAACATCTCCCGAAGAGAGATCATCAATTGTATAATTTCCGTCAAAATCGGTTGTCGATCCGCGTGACTCTCCTTTTACAATTACATTTACCCCTATTAAGGGTACGTTGTTTTCATCGACAACAGTTCCGTTAACCGAAATCGATTGCGAAAACATAGAAATAATTCCCCCAAAAAGGAAAATCAATAAACATGTAAATCTCTTCATTTGAAAATTTGTTAAAATTGCCTTAGCAATATATTAATAGAGTCTTAAGAAGTAAGAAAAATCACCTTTACAAAATATATACAGCAGCAATATTAAATGTAGATAAATACTTAAACCAAGCATCACCTAAGTGTTGTATTGGAAAAGGCTAGTAAAAAGATAGTTACAATCTTTTGAATATTAATGTTAAAAACACCACATGTAGAGTTTATGTATGGTTTTTAAAAGAAAATGTATAGGTTTAAATGGCAAGGATATACTCTGTGAGATTCACTTCTCTTGGTAAAAGCATTTTTTTACGCAAACGATATCGTTTAATTTCGACACTTTTCACCGAAATATTAAGAAGTGGGGCTATCTCTTTTGATGAAAGATTCAACCTTAAATAGGCAGATACTTTAAGGTCGTTAGAGGTAAGATCCGGATGCTTGGATTTTATCTTTTTAAAGAACTCTTTATCTGCATTATTAAAAGCATCCTTGAATAAATTCCAGTTGTATTCTTCATTTATATCCTTATCTATAGTCTTGATAACCGATTTCACCTTTGAAGATTCAGATTCTTTTAATTGGTCCTTGATATTGGAAAGGAATTCATTCTTTTTAATTAAACTCATTGTAGAGACTGCAAGTTCTTTATTCTTACTTGACATGTCCTTTTCTAACTGCTCATTCTGAAGTTTGATGATCTTTTGTTCTACCTCCAGATTCTTCAATTTAAGCTCCTTCTCTTTTTCCTCATTGATCTTTCTGTGATGCCTTAAGTTGCTTCTATGAATAAGTGCGATAATAGCAAGAAACAATAGAATATAACAAGCTATTGCTATCCAGCTTAAATACCAGGGTCTTGAAATTCTAAATTGGTAAGAAACCGTTTCTGTTGTGTTGGTTCCAATTTTACCTTTTACCTGAAAATCATAATCTCCAAAAGACAGGTTTTTAAAAGTAGCCATTGGAGTTTTGTCCCATTCACTCCAAGTCGAACTTAAGCCTATAAGTCTATAGCTATACTCTGGAGATATAAATTTTTCATACTCAGATACATTATAATTGATATTGATGTTATTCGATTTATAAGTAAATACCGATTCTTTATTTAAAGGAACCAAGACAACATTTTTCTCTACTGTTGAACTTGTTATCTTATTGATCTTTATCTGATATTTTTGATTGGTTAACTCCATCTGATTATAGATCAAATAGCCATTGGAAACTCCAATTAAATACTTATCGCTATCTAGTCTAGTGATATTCTCATGACCAATGGTAATATTCCTTACTTCCTTAGGTAAGTAAATAGGGGTTAAATTATAACCGGAACTTAATTGGGAGAGACCCAAATTAAAAATGGAGCTTTCTGTAAAGCCCCATATCTTATCTACTCCATCACTTACAATAGTTCCTGAAATTCTTTTAAAATCTGCTGTGATCTTAGACAACTCATTTTTTGAATTAAATTCATCTAAACTAGGCAGGTACTGGAAGAAGTTTGATTTTGTAGTATAATATAAGGTGTCATTGAACTTAAAAATACTTGAAGTGATTGCGGAAACACCTTTAAATGGATAATTTTTGGTAGTACTTATTGTGCTTAACGAATCATCCAGTCTTATTTTAAAAACACCTTTATGTTCATTCCCGATCCAGATATCTCCATTTTTATTAGACACTATGGACTTAGATGAATGCGGAAAGTTTTTAAGCATTGGATATGCTTTAAATTCATCTCCATCACGCTTTAGCATACTTAATCCATTATAGTGCCCTTGTAAGTAAAAATCTGGATGTTGTTCCAATTTGATCACTTTCCAGGTACCAGATCTATCTGCAATTTTCTTTGCTACTCCATCCTTAATTATAAAAGTTCCTGTGTTATGCCCACAGAAGAGAATATCATCTATTTTTTGCAAACTCCATACTTGACCATTGGTACCGGGAATAAAGGTATATGCATTATCTCCGTTTTTCTTGTAGTACAAGCCTTGATTAGTACCTAGATATATATACTCCTCCTCTTTAATGGAAGTGTAAACCGAACCAATTCTACCATTCTTATCTTGAAATATTTCAAATGCTGAATTAAGATTGACCACCCCAATCCCATTATCCAGTCCTGCCCAAAGGTTTTTATCAACATCTTCAAATAAACTTAAAACGGTGTTATTTAAAAGTCCGTTGGTCTGATTAAAATTTTCTATTACCTCTCCATTGGAGTTCACGTGATATGCGCCATTTTCAACCGTACCCAAGACTAAAGAATTATCTGCTAAATCCAGCGCATAAAAGATACTTAGACCATCAATCGTTTTGGTTAATTCCTCATTAAAAGGAATTAATTCTAAACCATTCCAGGTATAAAATTCGCCCGATTTACAAATTATATGAAGTTGATTGTCTCTTAAAGAGAGATGAACAAATTCCAGATCTCCTATGACATCTGAAGGGATTAATAATTCTGGTTTCCCATTCTTAATTAAAAAAACTCCCTGCCCTTCCTGTTGATAATAGATATTTTCTTCAACTTTAAAAAGATTTGTGATTGGAGAGGAACTATTGGTCTTAACATTGGTAACATCACCTCTACTAAGATGGTATAAATACAATTTCTCAAAACTTTGGAAGATCATAATATCCTCGCTGTTCTCTATATGCCAGAATTGTTCTCCATCGCTCACCTTTTCTGGAAATTTATCTAACAAACTCGTATAATCTAAAGTTCCGTATTTATTTTCCTGCCAATACCCAACTTCCATATATGCCCCGGTAAAGATCTTTTTACCAACCACTTTTACAGACCGAACGATTGTATTGTTAGGTACGGGATACAAATTCCATTCTGCACCATTAAATTCCAGCAGCCCGGTCCCGTTTGCGATATAAAGATTTTTGTTCTCTGCCTGAGAGATCATCCAATTCTGATTACCAGCATCGTATGTCGCAGCATTATAATTAATGACAGGCGGGAGTTCCTGTGAAAATCCAGAAAATGTATATAAAACGGCTAAAAAGAAGAATAATCTCAAGATTATAGTTTTGAAGCTAATTTAAATTTTATTCCACAATAATGCAGGTGAAATAATAAAAGCTATTAAGAAATTATATTTCCATATAACTTATGGGGGTTGTTATTCTATTCAAAATGGTGATTTTAAAAGATATACTATCATTTTATAACACTCAGCAACTCAGCTTTATCTTCCTGATATCCCTGAAAAATTGTTATAGTACGTTAAAATTGATACAAGAATATTATTTTTTTTTAATCTTGCCTCCTATTTAGCGATTTTAACCACTACTAAAAACCTAAAACCCGCCTTAACAATATTATAAATATGCAAATAACTACGTCCACCCTAGACTTAAGACGCACTATTTCTTTCTTGTTCGTTAATATCTCTGTATTCTTAGTGACTTTTGCTTCTGGGTTTGCTCAGGAAAAAAACAACAAGCAAGAGAAAGAGATCTCACAGACCTTTTATATTACTGCGAATACTGGGTTACACACAGAGAAAAAGATCTCACAGAATGTCCTAAAGGCGATCACTCTATCTTCACAACAAGATTATAACGCAACTTTGTTGTTAGTTGGTAACCTTACCAGAGAAAAAGGCTATCCATCTAAGGAAAAAGCTCAGGAAGAAACAGAAAAATATTTGACAGATTATCTTCTTAAACCAATAGAGAAATTCAACGGTAAAGTGATCTTCACTCCGGGAGTGAACGAATGGAATAAAAAAGGGCATAAAAGTATAGACGATCTGGAGTCTTTTTTACAAGATAATAGTAAAGCTAAGTTTTGGCCAAATGATGGTTGCCCAATTGAAAGTGAAGAGATAAATGATGATGTTGCCTTGATCATGATAGACTCTCAATGGTATCTTGAGAACTGGGACGATCACACATACATCAACAACAAATGTGATATAAAAACCAGATCGCA
>Ga0307488_10001075_pt1 | contig 22886 bp, 44 predicted proteins | sample SB02metaG_FD_202248 | JGI IMG/M metagenome (GOLD analysis project Ga0307488, IMG submission 202248) | Sea-ice brine microbial communities from Beaufort Sea near Barrow, Alaska, United States - SB 0.2 | ecosystem: Environmental > Aquatic > Marine > Coastal | place: USA: Alaska | collected... | reverse complement strand
CATAGTGGATTAACGCCTGTAACTATTGCTATGGATAATTCTTTCAGACTAAACAAAAAAGAATACTCTCAAAGAAATCCTAACTGGACAGGTTGGGAATTTGTAATCGACAGTTATCGACACTATTACCTTGAAGGCAAATGGCGATTTGCTGAATGGAAGAAAGATAGAATGCCTAAATGGTGGCCTTCTAATTGGTATGCTAAAAAGTACAACGTGGGTGTACGAGCATACAACGCAAAAAAACCAAGATACCCACACACCCTAATGGAGGAATAAAAATGAATTGGAATGAACAAGTAAAAGAATTTAAAGAACAATATAATGGTGATGAGGATTACATCCATGAATTTGTAGATGGATTAGTCCCTATTTACTATACAGACATTATGGATGTTGCGGTGGAAATAGGAGCAACTATGATGTATGTTACAAGCCAAGTAGATGAACCAATTTGGAAAGTATTACAACAGGCTATCTTTGCAGTATATCTACAAGAATTTAGTGAAGCATTGTTGGAGGAAGAAGAATGAATCCTCGTTGTATTGCCTGTAATAAAGTAATTAGTAAGAATAGACACTATTGCTTTACTTGCTTAACTGAACTAACAGAGGAACAAATAATGGTGGAAGAATCATGAACTGTGAAGAATGTAACAATCGAGGATGGTATGAAGTTATCAACCGCAGAACAGAAACTATTGAACACGTTCAATGTATGAATTGTGCGCTTCAAGAACAGTTCAAACAGACTCTGACAATAGACCTAGCAAAGGTTTTTATCTCTGCTAGTCATGAAAAGATTTGTGAGATTCTCGCAAGTCTTTGCGTGAATAATGTAGATAGAAATGAACATGATGATTTAGAAAGACTTGATAATTTTGTACAATCAAAAGACTTAATCCCATTACTGGCTATGGCTCAAGCCTATGCCCAGTAAGAAAACTAGGGCGTATGGTGTAATGGATAGCATTTTGGCCTTCTAAGCCGAAGATACGGGTTCGACTCCTGTTACGCCCACCAAACTCAAAGGAGAAATAAAAATGAAAAAAGAAGTAGAATTTAGAATAATAAACACACCTGAGATGCCAGCAATTGTTATCTCAGCAAACGAAAAGGATGAGCCTAAGGTGGTTCTGAATACTTACCACAAGTTGTGGATAAGTCTGAATAGAAAGATTATTGCAGGTATTGTCGAAGACTTGTATGGTAAGATGGATTTCATTCTTACTGGTTATTTAGAAGAACAATATCTTTTTGAAAAGGAAGATAGACAATTTAATGAGGAATAACTATGAGAGAACTAGGACAAGGGCGTTGGGATAAAATCCTAATGCGTAAGATGACAGACCTCTCTGAGGCCGATAATTATAGTGAGGCTAAAGAAGAATGGGTTGCTACAGGCGAAGTATGGTGGAGAGGTAATGGAACTACACCCGATTGGGTCGCTGAATCCCACCAAAATCATTGTCTTTGTGGACACACTATTGTTTATCATTTTCAGGTTGTCAATACTGTTAATGGTCTTAGTGAAATTGTTGGAAGCGACCACATTAACTCTTACATGATTATGCGACAAATTGCACAAGAACGTAACGTAGAAGTAGGAACTATTACTGATGAAGAAGTAGAACGCTGGCTAAAACAAAAGGTCGGTTCTATGAAAGCAGAAGCATGGTGGAAAGAAAACGGAGAACGTTTTGAGAAAATGTTTGACAAGGTAAAGGAAGTTGATATTTGGAAGCATAGTAAGGTCGTAGACTGGAGATATAGCACAAAATACGCCGTTTCTATCCCAGTTAAAAAATTAATAAAGAAGGCTAAAGGAACCTTTGGAACTGATTCTCATGAGATGGCATCTATTGTATGGCGATGGAATCATCCCGATAACCCAAAGAATCAACAGACCACAAGAGGATATCCTAATGATAATCTGATGGCTGACTTATACCTCTATTCTCTAACTTGTGATGGCGATATCGCTGAACTTGAAGAAGAAAAAACTCTCAGAAGAACTCAAGAACAGGCTGTAATAGACCGTCGAATAAGAGCAGAGGAGCACCGAAGAGAGCGACGTGAACTATTGGCTGAACGGGAAAGAATCCGTAAAGAAGAATGGGAAGCAGGTCGTGAAGAACGTGAGCGACGTGAAAAAGAACGTCTTCTCGTACAACAAGAACAACGTGCAGAGCGAGCAAGAGCATTAAAAAGTGCCAACATAGAACAAATGAAATTTATGAATGATGGATTTGTTAATTTATGTGGGTACTATGGCATACCTGCATATACTGACTTTGGATTCGATGATGCTGATTTTAACACTCTATCAAGAATCAAAGGAGTATTGATGGAAGGTAAGCATGGATTAGATGCATCTGCCCTTTCTTCTCTCAGAGTAATCTTTCAGAAGAAAGCAACAGAAAAACAACAAAACCAACTCAAGAAACTTGGATTCACTAAGACATTAACAGTCGAGGAAGCATATTACCAAATTAAACATTTGGAGGAACAACAATGATAGGAAAATTAGCAAAAATAGCATTTTGGACAACTGTAGGACTAGGAACAGGAATATTCGCTTTGGGTTTAATCGCTCTTGGTGAATCGAATCAGGAGTTAGAATAGGGTGCTTTAAATAGTACACGCAAGGTAAGATAACACAAACGGAAGTGAAAATATGATAAAACTAAGAATATTGAATGAAACAGGACACACAGAATTGATGCTCTCCTCATCGGAGATTATTGAGCAGATAGACACACACCCAACCCATTGGGCTTTTATTGATGGGGAAATGGTGTCGAGAGAAGAACTCACAGAGATTAATTGGGACGAGGTTACATCAGTAGACCTAACCCCTGCAATCGTTGGAGGAGACCTTTGAGATAGTCTATCTTCTCCTTGCTCCCAACGGGGAAGTCGTTGTTGCTAGTCCTTCAACGGCTTCCCCTTTTTTGGGTGATGTCAGAAAACTTCACCTTTATTGAACAAGAAACCCTATCAACTTATCTTAGAACATTTGGTTGGATATTAACCAATCAAGTGAAAACTAAAGATACAAAGACCATATTAAAGGCAGACTTCTATGATAAAGGAGTATGTATTGCTACTTCTATGAAAGGAGGTAGAATATACTGCGATGGTAAAACTAAAGTCTTATACAAAGACGCAAGATTTGATTCAGTAACAGAACTATTAGAAACATACCCTAATGCAATATCAGAATACAGCGAATGGGTATTCATTCAAGAGAAAGAGTGGGTATTAGCGAAACATACTGAACAACTACTAACATTCTCAACATTGTCTCAATGGCCTAAAGCCAGTAAGTTTCGGTGCTAGGTATGAGAAAGTACAACACCTATCCCGAACTTAGAAGGATAGTAATACATTTTTTAAGAGACCTATCTAGAAAAGCACGATACGACACATACACCGCAATTGAATCAATTAACAGAGACTCTAATAATGATAAACAGAGGAGATTTATATTGCATACTTATATTCAAAAACACTTATGGGAAGTGAATGAAGCAGTATTAACTGGGTTCTATCAATACATGGAAACAGAATTTAATAGTCTGCTTGAAACCCTAGAATATCACGACTTAAATTGTAAGTTTAAAACACTAAGACAAGAAAAACCATGTGATATTTGCTCATTAGAAAGAAGAATGCAGTATTTGGAGGTTTAATATGAAAGAAAAGAACCCTACTTACACAGGAAACAATAGACGTGGCAATAGAGTTGCAACACAATGCCGCATATGCGGAGGTAAACTCTATACTCCTGAAGAAATAAAACAGGAAATGCATGATAAATGCAATAAACAAAACAAAAACATATACATGATGTGATAAATATGTACAAAGATATAATGATAACAATACCGACACCGAATGATTCATCTCAAACAAACTCTGTAGTGATTACAGCAGATAAGGAGATATTTCGCTCACGGACACAGAGCATATCCATGAGCAGAACCAATAAAGACCCGATTCATACAGGATTGCAACAATTCTTTTCCACTCTTTTTAGAAAGAGTAGAGCAAGAAGATACAGATACTATAGCCAACCAAAAATAGACTACCCAGTATTGCTCTCTATAGGTTCTTGTCCTCTTTACATAGAAAAGAACACAAACAGATTTTCTATAAATGGGCAATCAACTACTTTAGAGATTATGTCTAATGCTATTGCTAGATTGGCATACAAGGCGGCTTTTGAAAAGGACGCATTGAAGTTAATGCCTTTCTTTAATTCTATTCTTTCTATGCCTGAAGAGGTGCGATATGTTATAGAAAATAGAGTTCCTTATCACTTCTATTCGGACTACACTAAGCACGATGTTCGTCTAAATGTTACTCAGATTTCAGATAAAGAATGTGCTATAGAAATAGGAGACGGGGTTTGGGGAAACATTACTATCAATGAACTAAAGAAGTTCTGTAACTTCTATGTTAATTCTAGAAAGCAGGGAGGATGGGCTTATACTTCTCCCGAGAATCTCTATATTAGATTGTTAAATAAAAAACCATCCCAGTCTGAGTTAAAGGTTATGATTGCTTTCCTTAAACAAAATAGAACACAAGATATAGTAGAGCGACGTGCTGAAAAATTAGTAGCAGAACTATTGGAGCAATACCCTAAGCAATTAAGAGGAATGAACGGAGTTAGTGGCAAAGTAACTGATATATTCGTTAGAGGCAAAGGCTATGATTGGAAACTAAGTGCTAATGGTTCTACTACAGGTACTCAGATGGTATCTACTTATGTCTGGCAACCTCCTAGTTCTCTTGCAGTAGATGAGGAAGAATCTGGCAAAAGAGAATGTCATTGGAAAGGCTCAATTTGCATTGATAATCTTACAAATGGTTCTTCTCTAGGAGACCAGTTTGCAACAAGAGCATTGGCTTTCATTAATGACTCAATAACAATAAAAATGGTTGGAACGATTAGCAGTTATATTACTGCTGAACCTAATAAATATAGAAATGGTGATTTTGATGAGATGCGATGAATGTGGAAGTAGAGAGAATACCTTCGATGAAAGAATGGGCGAAAGAGTATGCTCTATGTGTGGGCTTGTTCTTCAAACCGAGTTTGAAGAAACTGTTCATATTGTAGACTCTAATAACGAACTTGCCCGTTCCACTTCTAAAAAACTGGGCTCTGTAATTACGGGTAAAGGTTCTTACAAGTACAATAGATATAATGACAACGTTGTTCCTAAGCACATCACTACAGGTCTAACGATTACCAACATGGTGCTTAGTGCAGTTACTGGTAATAATAATCTATCAGAACGAGTAGAAAAGATTTACATGGACTGTCATAATAGTGCTTTGGCTAGTAAACAAACCTATGAAGACAGAGCATCAGCGATTGTTTTCTATGCTCTAAAGGAAAACGGAACTCCTCGCACAATAAAAGAAGTATGTGTTGAGTTTGATTGCAGTACCAAACTAGTAATGAGAATTGTTCGTAAGATTAATTCTTTTTACGGTAATAAAATCAATCAATCTTCTATAGACCCTTCTTATTATCTAAATAGAACTGTTGAGAAGATAACAGAAGATATGTCATTTCATCGTCAATGTTTGAAAACAATGGCGGTCTTTGAGAAAATTGTAAGCGTAAATGACTTCAATAAGAGTCGTTGCTACTATCCTAGTATTTGTTGGATAGCGGCGAATATCTTCGTAAGAGGAGAAATAACTAGAAAGTTAATTTCAGACAAAACTGGAGTTAATGAGAAAAGTCTGTATAAGCAGACAAAATCCATTCTATCTCTGATTGGATTGGAAAAGGTAAATGAGATAAAAGGAAAAGATATAGATAAAATAGGTGAATAAAATGTTTAAAATATTAATGGAAGAAATGAATAAATTTATGGATTGCTCAACTGATGAGCAAAAGATAGAAATGATGGAAACTTTGACTGAGAGATTATACGACGAATGTACGTCTGACATTCAGAAGGCAAATATAATTTCCATCTTTACAGATGCAATGGAGTGGTCTTGATGTTTGAAGGGTACTGGAATAAGATTGCTAAGTCTATCTATAAGAACTCGGTCAATCATGGCTTTTGGAAAGAAGAGAAGAACGATGGTGAAGCAATGGCTCTGATTCATTCAGAGATTAGTGAAGCACTTGAAGCCATGAGAAATGACAATCCTTCTTCTTCTAAGATTATTGAATACAGTAGTGTAGAAGAGGAATTGGCAGATGCAGTTATCCGTATTATGGATTATGCATTTGGTAAGGATTTAGATGTAGCGGGAGCGATTCTCGCTAAGATTGAATACAATCAAAGCCGTGAATATATGCATGGTAAATCGTTTTAAGGAGAAATAGATATGACAAAGAAAGTAGAAAATATGAAATGTGGTTTTTGTGGAGTAATAGGACATACTGCAAGAACTTGTGAAGATAAAAAGAAAAATGCAATTAAGGAAGAAAGAAAGGCTAGAAGAAAACAAGCAAAGAGATTCTATTACAATGACTCGAAGAAACTTTCTGGTTTCATGAATAAACTAACAGAGGAAGGTAAGGTATTACTGATGAATAATGGTTTTATGAGAAGCCAACATTTTTTGGTTCAGACAAAACCAGAAACTGCTATCCAAGAGAATTTAGTGGAGCCTATGTTTGAGACTCTTGCTATTCGTGCTAAAAGCGAATCATGTAAAACTGAATTTAGCCGTGAACCTCATTTTAAGACAGTAGATAACAAAAACAAATATTTAGATTATCTTCTGACTGTTTCATTTAAAGGACATAAATCGCCTGTTAAGTGGTTGATTGAGGCGGAAGCCCCTAATCAAACACATAAAGGGATTGAACAAGTTGAAAACTTTTTAGCAGAAGTTCCTAATGTAAATGAATATAGATTCATTGTAACTGACGGGTACTGGTATCATTTCTGCTTACCTACAGTTGATAGTGTTTTAGAATGGAAGAGTTTTACAATTGATGAGAAAAGTTTTCTTATGGATAATTTAGTTACTGGAACAATGTTAGACTTAGACCCAATTCAGAATCTAAAGAGACTGGCTATAACAGTAGGCGTTTTGGCGATTGGCCTTATAATCGCCTTCATTTAAGGAGGAATAAATATGGAAAAATACAAATGCGCTATATGCGAAAAAGAAGATAAACTAAACAGAAGCAATAACCCTGAACCTTTGCTTGAATACCATGAAAGAGTGTGTGTTGAATGTAACCACTTTGTAACTGCAACAAGAATATTTCAAATCACTAAAGCGGGTAATTCCGCTTCTAAGGCTCAATTTGTTAATGACTTGGTAACTGTTCTTCGACTATCATTTAGTTTAAGAGAAGCACATCGAGCATCAATGGTTTTATTTCAGGAGGAAGAAGAATGAAGAGAAAGATATTAGTAATTGGAGCAGGTGGAATTGGAAGTTTTCTAATTCCTGTATTAGATAGAGTAGGTCTGTATGATATTACAGTAGCCGACCCTGATAAAGTAGAAAAGAAAAACCTGCCTTATCAGAATTTTGATGTATTACCTATTGGTACGCCTAATTTTCAAGGAACTAACCCTATTGGTATGAATAAAGCACAATACATGAATAAATATTCTAGTGTTAATACGTGTAATCCTTACCCAGTATTAACTGGAGCGCAAATGGAAGGCTATGATTTAGTCATCTGTTGTGTAGATAACATTGGCTTAAGAAGAACTATGTATAATTGTGATAATCTAAAGTGGTTAGACTTGAGAGCGCAAGGCCGTAATGCGGCTATGATTGCTTATACTGCTGACCCTAAGATGTATGATTCACTACTAGCAGGTGAAGAACGTTCTTTCTCCTGTCAAGGTGATTCATGGGATGGCTCGAATAAAGGAGTTCATTTCATGCAGGTTGCTATTGCAGGATTAGGAGCCCAATGGGTTCAAAGATGGTTTAACGAAGAAGAAGTTCGTGATTACATGGTGGTGAATGTTTGAAATACACTATGGAAGATATCGGTGAATTAGTAGAATTAACTACTGAAACAGGGAGATATATCGAAGAAAGAGTAGTAGCAGTATATTGTGTCGTTTGTGGTTCACAATTTATTGGTATTATGAGAGAAGCAGGTGGGTTCTTAGCGGGACACGGTGCTTATCACAAATGGGAATATACACAACAAGCAACAATTGAAGAAATGGAGGCATAAACATGAAATGGACAAAAGAAAAGAAACTAGATTTACTCGTAAACTTTTATGAGTTATCTATAGACGAAGCAAGAGAAAGATATGGGGCATCATACAAGGCTATCGCAGGTAGACTGGAAAACTTATATGATACCGAAGAACCCGACTTATTGGAACTACTTATCGAAGCCTCTAATGAGGTCAAGAAACGTAAGGGTGTTCTGTCTAGCAGTACACCAGAAAGTCCCAAAGAGAAGCGTATAATGGCTAAAATTAACAAGTTACAACGCAAGTTGGCAAAGGTAAGAGGTGAACAAAATGAGTAGAAGTGGAGATTGGTATATGAAAGAAAATGATGATGTATATGATAGTCCTGTAGATGACGGGTATGATGAATATATTCTTGGTGCTAGAAAGAAAGCAGAGAAACACGTTATGAATTGGTTTAATCAAATTAAAGATGAAACAATGGCTAGTCTTTCTCCTGATGTTAAAGTACAGAATGTAGATAATCTAGTATATGATGACATTAGATTCCACAATGCTATTTGGCATTCTTCTACAGAGATACTTCCTCATTTAGAAGTACAAGTTGTAATAGATGGAAAGAACAACTGCTATGTAACCACAGGTTCAGCAGGTTATGTTGAATTTGGTATGCAACCTCCTGTAGGAATGGTATTGCCTATTCGCTGTTGGATTCATACTCATCCTTTTGGTTCTGCTTACTTTAGCGGTACTGATATCAGAACAGTTTCTAACTGGCAGATGTTAATGCATGAAGCCTATGTATTGGGAAGTGCTGATGATAGAGGTCATTACGGCTATTGGTCTGCTTCTAACCCTAGACAGTTAGAGATATATGATTATCACGAACATATGCGAACCCAAACATGGGGAGAACGTGGTAATGTTATCTTATCGGGGGAAGAAGAATGAAGTGTTTAGTTTGTAATGAAGTTCAAGGGAATAGAGTGGGGATGATATCTGCTTCAGGAAGAGATGTTTGTATGAACTGTCTTCCAGAAGCAATTGATTCTTATATCTATTTAAGAAATTGGACTAAGGCAATGAAGAATCAAAAGGAGGACTAACTATGAAAGCAATGAATAACTATGTAATTATTGAACAGGAAGTTCAGAAGTATGGCTCAATCACTATGAAAGAGAACAATGTAGGCAAGGTACTATCTTGCGCTATTGATGAAACTCTCGTAGGAAAGACAGTCATATTCTCTACTGCCAAAGCGATTCAAGAATACGACGACTACAAATTTGTGCCGTATGAATTTATTATGGCAATCTTGGAGGACTAACTATGTGTGATTGTAAAGAACTAATCTACACGGAAGAGGATTTCCAAACAGGAATAGTCTACACTCTCTGCCTAGAGTGTGGTAAAGAAGGAAAGGCAGTAACAATAATGCGGTGAAGAAAATGGAAAACGTAAACGATATAGAATTGTACGAACACATCTTATGTAAGATGCTAGACATCACAGAGAATGGTGATTTGTTCAGAGAAGACATGGAAGATAGACTCCTAATAGGAGAACTAGAGTTCTTGATTATGATTATCAAGAATTTACTAGATACTATTCCCGATAAAAAACAAGCCTATGACTTGTGGCGAGGAATACAAACACGGTTGGTGGAAGAATGAGATACACAGCAAAAAGATACCAATGGTTTATGGCGAAACCTAAGTCTGAATTGGCTCAAATGCTAGCAGAAATATCGCCAATATTATTGACGATTGAGAAAAAGATGAGAATGGAGGAAGAAGAATGATTATACAAGGAAAAGAAGTAAAAGAAAAACTACTAGAGGGAATCAATTTGGTTGCTAATACAGTTAAACCTACATTGGGGCCACAAGCCAAAACGGTTATTCTTCAAGGTAATCCTCCTGTAATTGTTAATGACGGAGTTACAATCACTAAGTATGTTTCTCATCCTGACCAGTATGTTCAGATGGGTGTTCAGATGGTTCAGAACTTAGCAAGTAAAGCACAGGATAGTTCTGGAGACGGAACAACAACTGCTTGTATTTTAGCACAAGCATTGTGTAATGAAATCGCTATTCCCGCAAATACAGACAAGTACACAACACATGAGATGTATCATCTTATTGAGAACTTCAAGGTTGAAATGATAACGTCATTGAATAACCTCTCTAAGAGAGTAACTGATGATGAGATTAAGGATGTAGCCACTATTGCGGCTAACAATGATGAAGCACTAGGTTCACTCATTGCCCAAGCAATTGCTAAGGTCGGAAGAGAGGGCATAGTAACTGTAGAAGAATCTAAATCTCACGTTACAGAACTCATCCTACGAGAAGGGATGCAATTAACGGAAGGCTACATTAGTCATCTTATGGCGAATACAGACAATGGTAAAACAATCTTTGAGAATCCTCTCATCTTTATGTCTAACTTGAAGTTTAGAAACTTCAAAGACATTATTGCCATGCTTGAGTTTGCATCACAACAATCAAGACCTCTAGTTATCTTCTGTAAAGGAATGGATGGTTCTGCATTAAACAATCTAATCATGAATATTATGAATAAGACAGTAGAATGTGCAGTAGTTCTTGCTCCTAACTTTGGAGACCATCAACTAGACGAATTGGGTGATATCAAGTGTATGGTTGGGGGAACAATCTTTACAGAAGAAAGTAAAGATAGTGCTTCTTCATTCGTTGCATCAGACTTCGGAGAATGTGAGAGAATTATTATCTCTAAGGAACGAACTATCATTGTTGGTGGTGAAGGAAATACTGAGGATAGAATTTCTTATTTGAAGGAACAATCAAAGGAGATGGAAGGCTTTGATGTCTCTCGTCTACATTCTAGAATTGCTCGACTAAAGGGTGGAGTTGCAACAATCAAGGTTGGTGCGTCTTCTTCTATGGAAATGCTAGAGAAGAAAGAAAGACTTGATGATGCTCTTAATGCTACAAAAGCAGGTCTTGAAGAAGGAATTATTGTTGGTGGAGGAGTAGGCTTGATGAAAGCACTACTGGGATTACCTGTAGGTCTAAAAGCAACCTTACCAAGTTGGTTAGTAGGTGCAATGCATTCTCCCCACATAACTTTGTTCCATAATAGTAATCGAAAGGCGACTAGATTTAATGGTAAATTAGGATTCAATGCAAAGACTGGAAAGATGGAAGACCTAGAAGAAGCAGGTGTTTATGACCCAGTAAAGGTTACAAAGAACAGTCTTTTAGCGGCTTTATCTATTGCACAACTGTTCTATTCAACAGAAGTTGCAGTATTAGTGGAGGAATAGATTTGCAAGACAGACTAATCAATGTATGTGTAGATGCAGTTACTATATTAACTGCACTAGGACACCATGACCTAGCAAATGCACTTAGTACAAGAATAGATAACATAATGGGGAAGCCAAGATGAAGAAGAAAGCCATAACAGTAACATTACCTGCGCCACATAAAGCACAAATACAATGTCCTATTTGTAAGGGAAACAAATGTGTTGTGTGCAATATGAGTGGTAATCTAGCAATAGATGTTGCTCCGAAGATACCTATTCAAAGAACTCACATTATCAAGTATGTTGTGAATAACATACATGATATTGCTTCTGAGATAACGAGACAGTATGGGCTTGTTCCAGAAATCAACACCTCAGAAGTTGTGCAAATAAGCGAAGGTCAATACGAAGTTGTGCAAATCTCTTCATTAGGCGGTGCTTGTTGGGTTGTTAATCGTCTCGATGAACTAGAAACACCTAGATACTTTACATCAAGAAAAGAACTTGATAAGTTTAAGCAGGGGTGGATGAGTTGAGCAAACTTGCAATAGCAGGGAGAATTGTAAGAAATTCAAAAGACGAGGTAATCGTCAAAACAGGCAACTACTGGAATACCGATGTAGTTGATATTCGTTGGCATACAGAAGATAAACCAACAAGAAAAGGTATTAGACTAAACGTAGAAGAAGCAAAACTTCTTCTAGAAATTTTACAGAGGGAATTAAATGGTTAAACAGACAAGAAAATACATTGAAAAAGGGATAAGAGATGCCGCAGAAGAAGCAGGTAACAAAGGAAGAAGCATGACTTATGAGGCTATGGGTAGAGCGACCACTAAAGGTGGAGAACTACTAAAGTTATTCTGTACTCTTATTGAGTCCAATATGCCATGTTCTAGAGGAGAAGGTTCTAGAATACTAACTAGCCACATTGAAGTTGCATTCAAACAGATGGAATCTGCCATGTTGCGTGTATTACACTTTGGAGATGAAGAAGAATGAGAATGAGTATGCATAAGTTGTATTTGATTACAACAAATAATAATGAATTTCAGCAATGGGCAAAGAAAAAGAAGTCTGACCTGAAAGGGGCTAAACTAGACACTTTCAATGAAGGTTACAATGAAATGCATAATGCAGATTATTTACCAAAGTCATCTTTTATTTGCTACTGGGAGATATCAGAGAGTTCTGAGTTGGCTAAACTAGCACCTGCTATTACTCAAGCCAGTCTAATTCATATGTTACATCGCTTTGTTGAGCAAAACAGAGGTCAAGAAGTAGAAGTAGTTACTATGATGATTACTAATTTCATGAGACTACTAGGAAGATTAGGTGTTCAGGATGAGGAAGAGTGATTGGGTATATTTGGCTTCGATTATGTGGAGTTTTGCGGAAAGCAATGAGGGAAGAATCAGCCCTCTCATAAAAGAATTGATTCAGAAAATAAATAATAATATGGAGATGATTGTAGATGAATTGGAACAGAATGAGTAGATTGCTTGAAGCAATAGAGAATGAAAGCCCTACTAGAATAGTAAAGGCAATAGCAGATGAATTAGAGGATTTGCAAGTAACAGAAAATAAGAAACTATTTCTAGAAATACTAGATAAGGATTCTTTACCTGCTAATAGTATGGCTCTAGTTAAAGCAAAGAAGTGGTTAGCAAAGGTTTTCGATGTTCATACAGATGAAATAGATGCTATGCTTCACGCTCATAATGATTTAGGCGAAGGATTGTATTATTGGGACACTTCGGCAGAAGGCACTAATAGACATTCTCTTCTATCAATCAAGACACTTCTAACTAAGAACTATAGTAAGATTGACTCAGATGAGTTCGTATCTTTTGAAGGCACAATACTAGGTATGTCTGCTCTTGAGAGAAAATGGTTCCTCAAGTATTTGCTTAGAAAGCCCAGAAATGGAATTAATAGAGGCTTAGTAGTAAAGGCTCTTGCTAAGACATACGATAAGAAACTGGGTGTTGTTAAGAAACACCTTGCAACTTGTACAATCGGTAATGCTATTCTATACTATGAAATGGGAGAAGAACCAGTACCTAATTTAGAACATGGTTCCTTTGTTGCTCCTATGTTAGCGAAGGATATTCCTATGAATAAGTGGCCGTCTAATAAGATTGTAGATTACAAGTATGATGGTAACAGATATCAGATTCATGTTGATGATAGTAATGTCATTATCTTCAACAGAAAGGGCAAAATTGTAACGGGACAATTCCCCGATGTAGTAGAGACTGTAGAATCTTATATTCTAAAGAACTGTATTCTAGATGGGGAAATATATCCTATTAACGAAGATGGTTCTCCTGCCGAACATAAATTAATGGGAACTAGAGTCCACTCAAAGAATGTTCAAGAGGCTATGGAAAGAGTAAAAGTCAAGTGGGTAATTTTCGATTGCATGAAGATTAACGATGAGATTATCCTAAACCTCCCCTATTCAGAAAGACTAGAGAAGTTTATTCATTTACCCGACCAAGCACATAGAATGCAAGAAGGCGGGGATGTATTGGCATTCTACAATAGAGCAATTAATGATGGATTTGAGGGCATTATAGTAAAAGACGCTTCTCTTCCTTATGAACCTGCTAAAAGAAGTGCAGGTTGGGCTAAATATAAGCCCCCTAGAATAGAATTAGATGTTGTTATTCTTTCTGCTAAATACGGTCAAGGAGCAAAAGCAAACGTATTCGCTACGTTTGAGATGGGAGTCGATACAGACACAGGCTTTATGTCGGTTGGTTGGGTTGGAACAGGATTTAGCGATGCTGAATTACTTAGACTAACTAATGCTCTTAGAATGATTATTGTGGATTACAAAGAAGATATCTATTCCTTCTCCCCTAGAATTGTTTTGGAAGTAACTGCTGATTTAGTTACGGAAGATGCTAATGGAAAGACTGGACTAAGATTCCCACGCTGCAAGCGAATACGAGATGATAAGTTTGTCAATGATATTAACACGGAAGAAGACGTGGAGGCTCTAAAGTGATTCAAGAACATACTATGACTGTTATTGATTCTAAGACATATCGTTGCATAAAAATAGAAGACGGGTATGCTCACCTGAAAGATATCACTCAAGAACAGGGAAGACCCACTAAAGTAAAGGTAGATGAATGTCCTTATATTGATTCAGAAACAGGGCAGTATGTTGTTCCTGTAATAGAAAAGCCCAAAAGAAAGAGTACGAGAAGCGTTATCAACATTACTAGTATTATCAAAGAACAAACGGATATGCAGATTTCTAGAAGTGCTAAGAATTTTATTTATGAATGGATTGAGACTGCCGTAGGTAACATTATAGCCAACGCCGAACACAATGCGATAGCGAAGGGACATAGCCGTATTAGTGCCGCACATATCTTTTGGTTGGAAACAAACAAAGAGGTAAAGGGCTACTGGAAAGAGAATGAAGAGTTTATTCGTGATTAATATGTTTGATTTTCCTGAACTCAACGAGATGCTTAGTAAGTTTGGGGGCGTTACTTGTTACAATTTCTTTGCCTATGGTAATTTGACCGATGAAGAAGTACAATTACTGGTCGATGGAACTAGAATAAGGCTACTACAGGCAGGATTTGAAAGCAATGTTATGGTTTTTTCATCTTATGTGGATGAGGATTTAGCAAGTATGTTGAATCACTATCAAGGTACAACATTAACAATCGCATTAGCAGGAAAAACCAGTTTTGAATATCTTGTTAAAAGAAACACTATGGATGGTTTTAAGTTCCTAAGATATAAAGCAGACTATCACGGCGAAATTATGAGTGAGAGTCATGTATAGTAAAGATATGATAGTCGGAATACTTCTATCTATTGCCAAAATGAAACTAAGTATATCTGTTAATGACAGAAGTTCTATTGGTTACGAAGTTCGCCTCTCCTTAGTAATAAGAGGAGATAAAGAGTTTCTAGAGGCTATACAGAGAGACTTTCTTATGTACTATAATATAACCTGTAGTGTTAAACTAAAAGAAAGCAAGACTAGACCGAGACCTATCCTAACAATAGGTGGGATTGGGAATCTAGAGAAGATAGCAGATATTGTGCCGAAGAACTTACCTTCCTTTGATTCTAAATGGAAGGACTTTGTTGCCTGTGTTGCAATAATCAAAAACAAAAAACACAAAACCCTTGATGGGTTAGAATCACTAATAAAAATAAAGGGGTATCTTAATGGGATTAACCAGTATGAATAAAATAAGACCAATACTAATAACAGGAAAGACAGGAACAGGTAAAACTACGAAGGCCAAGAGCCTAATAGACAACCCTATTATCTTCTATGCTAATGATATTGATTATAACATTGATTCTATACCTATTGAGCAGGGTATTATTATAGAAGATATACACGTCAAGCCTGATAAAGCAAGTATCTTGTCTGTTCTTAGACACTACAAAGGCCAAGTAGTTCTTACTTCAATCAGCGAGAAGTCTGTTCCTAAGGAAATAAAAGCAATGTGCCAAATTAAAAGAGCAGGTGCTAAGAAACACTTATCAGAACAAATAAAAGAACTAGCCCCTAGAAGTCAAGAACCTTTTTCATATGAAAAAGACACATATTCTCTTGTTATGGAGTTCCTTAAAAGCACAGATAGAGACTTAGTAAAGGACTTACTTCTCTTCAACAAGCCTTCTGATATACAGATACTAACGTGGCTAAGTGAGAATATGCACCCTAACAGATTAATCTTTGTTGATGGGGTGGTTAAGAGAAAGTGGAGTCAAAGATACTTCTATGAGATGTTAGCATATACTCATATGGGTAATAACAGAGGTAGATTGAGTATGCCTACTCGTAAACAATACTCAAAGATACCTTATCTTTCTAAGAAGTTGGGGGTGAAGAACCCCAAACTTCTCAAGCAGTTGATGAAAGATGAACAGTTCAGAGAGTGGGCAAAAACAAAATTGTCTAATACGGATTGTAGAATCCTGAAGTTAGGAGAAAAGAAAAGAAGAAGAAGACTTGCTCCTATTGAGTTACAATACAAGTCTTTATTCCAATTTGGAGATGAAAAAAATGAAATATGATTTTAAATTAATTAGCAGAAAGGGTTTTCTAAACAATGTAGAACTAACTATAGAGATGAATCGAAAGTTCAGAGAAATACAAAACGAATACATGAAGACTGAGTATGCTTTATTGCTTCTATCAATAGACGATGAGTTTAGAACTCTCGGGAAGATACGAAAGATGTGTCATCCTGCTATCGACAGCATAGGTACTGATGCCCATACTACTTTCTTGGTGTATATGGAAGAGATGGGCTATATTGAGAGTAGAAAAGAAAACAGTAGGCATCGTTCTTACAGAAGAATAACCAGAAAAGAACTCAGCCTCAGAAAACTTAAATCCACTATGGAGGAATAAATATGTTATGGACAGAAAAATACAGACCAACAAAACTACAAGAAATTATAGGACAGAATAACTTTGTTCTAGACGCTCAATCATGGAAAGAAGAAGGCAATATGCCTAATGTTCTTATTCATGGTAATAGTGGAAATGGTAAAACAACCGCAGGTATCGTTCTAGGAAGAGAGATACTCGGAGATAACTTTACTGATAACTTCTTAGAAATCAACGCTTCTGATGATAGAAGATTAGAAAACGTAAGAACTACAATTAAGCAAGCCGCCCAAAGCGGAACTATTGGTGGGGCTCCCTTTCGTATTTGCTTACTAGATGAATTAGAAGGAATGACTACTGATGCACAAAACGCATTAAAGCGTATTATGGAAAGATATTCTGATAATATTCGATTCATTATTACTTGTAATGATAGAAACAAAATCATATTTGCTCTACAGAGTAGATGTGCTAACTACTTATTTAGTCCATTATCAAGTGATAATATGTTAATTGTGCTAAATAATATTATAAAAAGCGAAAAACTGACCAACTTCTCTCAGGAAGATTTGGGGTCGTTTATATACTCTATGCAAGGTGATATGAGGAGAGCGATAACCGAATTGCAAGCCGCTAAATCTAGTAATACGACTCTCTCAAAACAAGTAACTATTTCCTTAGAAGATTATGAAAATATACTAAATAAAATTATCAATAAAAATACAACAGTCTTAGGTGAAATTCATGAGTTACTCTATCAAGGCAGAACAGTCAGAGATATCTGTAATGGTCTGCATGATGTTGTTATCAACTCAGAAGGATTAGATAGCAATCTTAAATTCAAATTACTAAGAACAATAGGAGAAAGTGAATGGCGTTCCAATAGCATGACCCCAAAGGTACTCGTATCTTGGATGATGGGTCAGTTATTATGAAAACAAAAAACAAAAAAACAAAAAACAAGGTGAAAAAAATGGAAGAAACATTGAAAATAGAAATTGAAAAAGGCGCAGAAGTCTTGGGTATGTCCCAAGAAGATGCTATGGCAAAGTTCTCTGAACTATGCGAACAGAATAATATTGAAGAAACTAACAAACTAGGTAAGGGTCTTTGGAGAAATTTTGTCGCTAATGCCAACCGAGCGAAGAAGACCGATAGTAACGGCAGTACATCAACCAGTAATGACTCTTTTTACAAAGCAGCATTTGGTTTCTTTGTCTCATTAGAGGCTCCAAGAGATATGATGTCTTGGAACAGAAACAAAGCAAAGGAAGAATACCTTAGAGATGCAGATAACGCTCTTGAAAATGGTATTGTTGCTGTAGCAGTAGAAAATGCTCTAGGCAAATACACAGTATCTCGTTACTTTAACGGTAATTATGAAGAAAAGGTTGTAGGTGCTTTACCCGAAGGTGCAGAAACTCTAGAAGATGAAAGAATCTTTATTCCTCTAGATGGTACGGCTACTTACATGAACGGTGGAAAGAACCAAAACTACGGTAAGCCTTTGCCTAAGGAGCAAATGCGTAGAAGTGGTGTTTTCTTTGGTTCTGTAGACGGGACTAATGAGTTCAAAACATACAACTTCTCTTACAAGAATCAAGCGGGAGTAGACTTTGCCCCGAACACGTTTGAATGGGTTCATTTCCTATGTGTGGAAAGTTCTAGCGGTACTGATTTGTATGGTGCTAAGGACACGACTATTAAGAGTCTAAAACTCAATACCGAACTCGATGTAGAAGGAGACAACTACAGAGATATGGGTGCTTATGATTTTACTGCGGCTCTTAGTGATAACTTTGAAAGCCATGTTGTAGACTTGGTAGAATTAGAAAGAGTGCATCAAACAAGACAGGCTCTACCTGCTAAGGAGAGATTTATCATTACTCAAGGAACTGTAGTTAATATGGTTATGACTCCTACTTCTAACGGTAATAGAATCTTAACTCTATCTGATTTGAATGCTAGTGCTTCTTACGATGATGATGCAATCACTACGTTTTGGATTCCATCTAATCTAACGCTCGACTTCGGCATTGGTTCAGAAGTCTATGTTGTTGGAAGAACTTCTCAAAGAGTAGTTGATGGGGATGCTCAACCTGTAACGGTGAATGCGTCTGGTATCTATTGCTTAGAAAAAATGGGTGCAGTAGTCGAAGTTTCACAAGAAGTGGAGGAAAACTTTGACTGGTTTTGATTATTCCTGAGGGTCTGTGGTATTCCCTTCGCATGGCAAGTGTAAACATAAACTTGTAGGATAAGAATAGATGTTCAAATGGGTGCAAAGCCCTGTCCTTATGGAGATAAAACATGAAAGAAATTATAGATAAATATTTGATAAAACAAACAAGTTACATTGTGGATTTAAGCAGTGTAGATTTCATTACTTGGAATGAGAATGAAAGAGATATGGGTAAGTTTTTGGCTAAACTACACATTGGAACAAAAGAGACTCGCTTTATGTGTCAGTCTTCTTCCAACTTGAAAGAGTTGTTGGAAGCGTGGACTACAGCAAAGGGAGCAAGAATAGATATAGAAGCAACAGAACTAATATGGTGATAATATGGGATTAAAGAATAGAACACAAGCAGTAGCGAATGAAACAACCAACAATCAAAGAGTGTTGGCTTTTCATGACAAATTGAAGAAACAAACGGAAGTACGATTGGCTAGAAACAACCGTCTTATTTGTGGTATTTGGGGAGAACCTAAAACCGTAAAGAGTGGTCTAGCATTAGACTTCCCACATAAGCAGATTTATGTTTTAGATTGGGATGATGGTTGCGAACCTACTTGGAGACAGAACCATGAATGTACTGAAAGAATTACTCTATGGAATCCAGAGGTTAGAAACGCTAATGGTGAACTAGATATACAGAAGTCAGAAGCGAACTCAGAAGATTTCGTTTTGTTTGTTAAAGAACAAATCAAAGAAGGGCAAGATGTTCTCTTTGTATTTGATGGAATTGATAAGTGGTTAGATTGTTGCACACTTCATGTAACTGGTTCTTCTAAGATTGGAAAACCACAAAAGATGAAGTTTGAATGGGGTAAAAGAAATGCTCCTTTCTATTCATTGCTAATGATGTGTAAGAATCTAAACTGCGACCAAATCTACATTACGCATTCTAAGGCTGATTACGGAGCAACAGGTGAAGTAATTGGTTCCAAACCTAATTGGCATAACTGGGGAGATTACCTTCATCAGATTATTGCAACTCGAAGAACACGCAAGAAGAACGATGTTGTGTATAAGTCCGAACTACTTAGTAGTAAGACAAATACAGAACTCGTAGGGAAGTCTTGGGAATCATTAACCGTTGGTAACGGTCAAGTTTCTTGGACTGGTATTCCTGAATTGCGTGAGGGATTGATTTGAAATTTGAAATCAATGCACTAACACTAAAGAAAGGTCTTGAGGATATACAGGTAAAGGGAAAGCATTTGACAAGTAAGGGTTTTAGTAACTCTAACTTTGGAAGTAATGTCTTTGCTCAATGTACTGGTAATGAACTGCGACTCTATAATGGCGATACTATTTTCTTAGCATCGTTAGGAGTAACAGTTACTAACGAACTAACGACCTCTAGTGAAGTATCATTTGATTCTTCTTCTCTCATACCTTACTTGAAATCGTTTGGTAATCAAACTATTACCTTTGAGGCAGGAGATTATATCACGATTATTGCAGGTGCTAAGAAAGCATCAGTACCTAAACTGGTGAATCATCCTAATATCGAGGCAGTTCAGAGATTGAAGAATATGGTTGCTCATATTCGCTATGAGCCACAACCTCAAACTCTTTGGAAGTTTGGTAACTTTAACTTTGAAGGTGCTTTCTCTATCACTAACAACTACTTCATAGACTGTATCAAGAACTGTGAATTGGTTAAGAGTGGTATTTACAAGTTAGACTTCAATCAGAACGTAACCATTTCTACAACAGAAACAGTTACTAATTCCTATACTGAAACAATTAACCCTGTATTTAGACTAGGAGAACCCGCTACACTACAATTTAGCGGCGCACTACACTCTTTCTTTGAGAAAGAACAATTACTCAACTTCTATGTGAGAGACGAATCCCCAATACTAATAGTAGCAAATGATAGAATGCTAATGAAAGCCCCTCATGTCGGTGGTAATTAATGATAATAAGTAAAACAATTGATGGACAAAGCATATACACTTCTTGGAGACAAAACGGAGAAAAGAGACAATCAGTTGTTCCTTTTCGCCCATACTTCTATGTGGAGGATAATGTAAATGTTGCTAAGTATAGCCCTTCTAAGTTTACTCAAAGAGATTTTGAGTACGAAGAAGGAGAGTTCTATAACCTTGAAGGAAAAAAACTAAAGAAAGCATACGTTGAAAGTTCCTTTGATGTCTATAAAGCAAAAGATTGCTTTGGTAGAACTTATGAAGCAGATGTTCCTTACCATTTTAGATTTGCAGTCGATAATATCGGGAGTATTCCTGAATATGATATGCGTAAATGGTATTGGGATATGGAATGGCAACAGGGTGGAGAACATCATGATAAGATTACTACTATTGTAGTCTATGATAATTATGATAAGCAGTTCTTTCAATGGGTTTGGTTTCCCGAAGATAATATGATATGTGGTTCAGCACATCAATACATTTTCAGTAATGAAAAGGATATGCTTGAAGACTTTATGCTAACTGTAGTTGAGAAAGACCCTGATATGTTAATTGCTTGGTTTGGACAAAGATTCGATTTACCTAAATTGATTGAGAGAGCGTGTGAAGTAGGATTAAATCCCTTGATACTATCTCCAATTACGTCTGTTAAGGGCGTTAAGAAGAAAGGAAACGGCTTCAAATTCGCTTATGGTGAAAAGGGGTTCTCTCCCATAGAACAACCCATAGGAGGCCGTATAACTCTATCTCTCGACTTGGCTTTTGAGCGTCAATGGAATGACTCACAAAGAGGAACATTACCTTCTCTTTCCCTTGAGTATGTATCACAACTCTTGTTTAAGGAAGGAAAGGTAAAAGAAAGCAAGTTTACTGATAAGAACGAGTTCTTTAGAAGAGCATGGTTAGAAGATACAGAAGTGTATCTTGAGTATGCAGTAGTAGACGTAGATTTAATTCGTAGAATAGATGAAACTAACTTCTGTAGTGAAGCAATACTATCATTACAAAGACTACTAAAAGCACCATTCGATGCCTGTTTTTACGCTTCTCATATGGGTTCTATTTACTTCATGAGAAATGCTAGTTGGAAAGCACCTACTGGAGATAGAAACGTAGAGAGAAAGGACTATGACGGGGCTATGATTTATGACCCGTTAAGCGAAGGTACTAATGGATTACATTTGAATGTAGCCGCTTTTGATTTTGCTGGCCTATATCCAAGTATGATGATTTCACGGAACATATCATGGGAAACTAAGAGTTCCGAACCAACAGGGTTCGGAGTAAATATACTAACTCCTAGAGATTTCAGTGTAACAGATAGAGAACAAATGCTCTACTACAAAACGGATGAATTAGGACTACTGCCAAGAGCAGTTTTAGAACTAAAGGAACTTAGAAACGCATACAAGAGACTAATGAAAGAAGCGAGACTGGCAGATAACCAGTCTGAATACGTTAAATGGAACAACAATCAAATGGCAGTAAAGCGTTTGATGGCTTCTTTCTATGGTATTGTGGCCTTTCAAGGATTTGGTTGGGCTGATGTAGATTTAGCCGCTAGTATCACTGCTAGTGCTAGAGAAGCAATTCGTTTAGCGGCATTTAAAGCAAAGGAGATGAAAGAATGACATTAGCAGAAACAATACAGAAAGCAGAGTTTGAACTATGGAACGCAATTATAGGATGTAGAGATGTTCCTAAAGTAATTTCAATGGAACTACAAGAAGCACATATGCATATTAGACAGGTTATGGAGATATTAGGAATACAGAGGTTGATGAAATGAGATGTAAAGTATGCAATAGTTTCTTTTGTGAACATAGAGAGGTTCATAATTTGAAAGTAGTTTGTTCCCTAGAATGTGGAAAAATACACTTCGGT